>Ga0307374_10001268_pt1 | contig 46842 bp, 45 predicted proteins | sample OX3MG_FD_202532 | JGI IMG/M metagenome (GOLD analysis project Ga0307374, IMG submission 202532) | Soil microbial communities from Risofladan, Vaasa, Finland - OX-3 | ecosystem: Environmental > Terrestrial > Soil > Coastal area > Acid sulfate soil | place: Finland: Risofladan, Vaasa | collected...
TCCCCTTTCGAAAATCCGGCCTCTGCACCTCCCTCTCAGCATTTAGCACAAAGCCCATGAGGGTGTAGACCTGGCCTTCCTTCTTTTGTATGCGGATGTTTGTGTTGTAGCCGTTTGAGACGTAGAATCGCACCTGCCGAATGTTTGCGTCCATTATCGAATGCCACATTATGACAGACGCAAGGGCGTCGTAAAACCTATCGTCCTTGGGGGCGAAGCTGTTCATCCCGTCCCGTGTCCTAAACTCTGTCCTCAAAACGTTCTTTGCCAGCGTGCTAAGGGAGGACTTTGGCTTGTCGCCTCCTTTCTCAATCATGATCGGCATCTTACCAGATTGGAATTGCACGGGCGTTTTATAAGCCTAACTTATGGATTTGTTTTAATCAGATTCGAAAAAGGGGACAGAGTAAAAAGGACGTAAGTTTGCAAGCTCAATTATTGCGCCTGCAGACTTTTCACAGTTCTAAGGAGTACCGTTTCCGAGCTGGTTGAAGCTAATTATGACGATGCCAGAGCCGCCTGCGCCACCTGCAGTATTGCATGTGCTTCCGCCTCCCCCTCCGCCAGTATTAGCTGTGCCTGACGTGCCGCCGCCCACTCCGCTGCCAGCACCTCCTCCTCCCAAACCCCCAGCTCCTGCGGTAGTACCATCGCCGGAATTGGTTGCACCTCCTCCCCCACCTGCATAATAGACCGAACTTCCAGATATGCTGGACGCTAGACCAATACCTCCAGCACCTCCGCCGCCTGGAATATTAGTGCCTGCCCCCCCAACTGCCCCAGCGCCTCCCCCTCCCCCTCCGGAGATATGATCACTTGATGCTGTGCCTCCACTGTTTCCCTGTCCAGCTGTGCCAGAAGCACCCGCACCAGCGTAGCTACCTCCGCCTCCAGAGCCACCCGATAATGCCACCGATGACCCCGCCCCAAAACTTCCAGAGCCTCCTCCCCCGCCTACAGTAGTTATTGTGCTGAAAGTACTGTTAGCTCCTGAAAGGCCATTGTGTGGACTGGCAACGCCGCCGCCCGCGCCTCCCGTTCCCACAGTCACAGAATATACTCCACTAGATATTGAAATTCCCGAGCTATAAGAAAATCCGCCCGCGCCTCCTCCACCCGAGCCTGTATTGCAGCCAAACTCCCCTCCTCCCCCTCCGCCTGCCACAACAAGTGCGGCAACGCTTCCCGGACCGCCCGTCGCAGTAAATATTCCATTTGATGTGAACGTGTGTATCTCGTTTCCTCCAGCGAAGGTAATTGTTCCGCCGGTTGCAGAGAATGGCGCCGCGATATATCCTCCCGTTCCCCCATTGACCAGTTTCAACACGCTTCCCGCCGTGGAAACCTTTGCAGTTACAACACCTATTCTATCGATTATTCCCGTCTGCGTCGGGTTGTCATAGCGAATCCAGATGAATCCCTTGAATCCTGTCCCTATGCTGTTTGCGGCTATCGGGCAGCTGACTGCGATTCCAGAAGTCGATCCTGAATTGAGTGGCAAGTTTAGAAGCTGCGTGATGGAGGGCGTAGTCGAATTGGTAGTGCACCCCATTCCTGTAAGGGTAATTGTGGTCGTGCCAATCTGTCCGAATGTAACCCCAAGATACCCTGATGTGTTCATTACCGGATTGCTGCATATGTACCCGGGAGAGACGATGCAGGATTGTGCGGTAACGGACTGACTGCTCCCAAAGACCCCAAGCTGATAAAGCGCGCCGAGGACCACTGCAATAATCAGGATTGCCCATCCATAAGTCATCAGGTACTCCATTGCAGATTGGAGCCTTCTTTTTGGCATACTGCTCAATGGGCTTGTAAGGCTTAAATAGATTTGTTGCATTCTTTAATCGATTCAGTGGAGGATTTGGACAACGCAATGGAGGTGCAGGAGGCCTACGAGGCAAGGGAGCACAAGGGATACGTACAACGGGACAACGGCCACAGCAAGGCGCACATCGGCACGGTCGAGCACTTCTTCGACAAGATAAACGTGGTTGCGATAAAGCTCATCGGGCCGCTCAAGGTCGGGGACATAATCGAGATAGGGGACGAGGAGAACGCGGTAAGGCAGAAGATACTGAGCATGCAGATAGACCGCGAGGATGTGCAGAGCGCAGACGAGGGTGATTCGATAGGGATAAAGCTTGACCACAGAGTTGCGCAGGGAAGCCACGTTTACAGGATTAGGTAATCCGGTCAGTACAGAAATTCTTGATCAGTTTCGATTCCCCTAAGTGCGGCGATCGCCTCATCTTTTCCCCAACGTATTATTCTTGTCTTGTACTCTGGCGAAAGCGGCAAGAGCGTCTCATCGCCGCTGCCCCAAAACTTGAACAGCCCAAATTTCAGATCCCCCTCAACGTGGACCCCTAGGACCTTCTTGCCATCGTGAATCATCGGATGGTAGCTTACAACTTTTTCCCTTGGCTCTTCGCCGGTCCTGCGGTCCGTCACGTACTTGAATCTAATTATCGCCGCGCCAGAGTTTAGCATTTGGGCAATGGGATCGAACGGATTTCCAAACTTGTACTTCTCTGCCAGTTCCCTCTCCCTAAAGACACGCTCTATGTCGCAGTACATCTTCATGTAGATGCGGATCTCAAGGATGTCCTCAAGAAGTGCCGCCTCCTTGTCCTTATTATCCCCAATCACATTGCGCGGATGGAGCGAGCTGTTTAGCGCCGCAAGTATTGTGAAATGAAGATCTGAGAGCCGGCTTGAGATTTTTGGGGCAAGTGAAATGTGCTTCTTCTCCATGAACTCCTCTGCGATCGCGTCCGGGGCCGCAAGGGCCCTGCACAGCCTGGGTATGTCAAACTCATCCTCGTGCCCCTTGAGGTAAAAGGCGATCGTGCTGCTCAGCTTGGCCTTGAGCATGTTTAGCTGCGGCACCGATGAGTTTAGCTCATCAAGCGTCCTTAGTTTGTATGCCTGTTGAGGATTGAAGGCCTCAAACTTGCTGGCATCCGTGCTCTGGGGCACTTTTGTTTTTAGCATCTAATCCCATTTTGGCGCTTTGCAACATCAGGCTTTGTGGAGGGTTACCTTTACCGGAACAAGGCCCTCCACCCTTCGGACCTGCCGTATGGCGCTTGTAAAGTACGCATCAGTTATGACCCTCTCCACCCTTCGCAAATCCTTGATCTTCTCATCGTGGTTTCGTATTGTCTGACTCGCCTTGTCGCGCAGGATCGTATACCTTGCGTTGATCCGGTTCTCATCCTTAACCCTGCCGAATGCGTAGAGAATCTGCCTGTTTGACTGCAAATTGCGTATGCTCTTCTCCACTCTCTCACTCTCGCCTGAGTCTATGTCTGCATCAATCTGCTTCACTATGTATTCTGCTGCTATCGGCCCTACCCTTACGAATTCTGGAGAGCTTGCCATCTCCCTGAACCTGGAGTCCTCGAAGAGGCTGTCGCCCCACGCGGTGAGGGAGTGCAGCGTCTGCCCGAGATACTCAAGCGCAGCGATTGCACTCTTCTCCTTCGGCCCGTCCTTCTCGACCTGGTCGGCGATCTGAGACCAGACCTTTTTGAGCTCTTTCTCCACGCTTACCTTCTCAAAAGAATTTTTGTCAGCCTTGGGGACGTACTCGTATCCCGAGACGTCGGTTATGGTGTGCCATAGCCTTGAGGAGGTATGAAGAAGCCACAGCGAGTTTGTGAACTTGCCCTGCTCGGTAAGATTCCTTGCCTCACTGAAAAAACCCAATTTACCCGAACCGACATCAATATACGATGAATTGCGTGAGGACGACTTGATATTGGAGGAAGCTGAAGCCTATGAAGAAAAAGACGGTTCACAAGGCGATGGAAGGATATTTTATAAACTATCAAAGGAAGGCGAAGCTGAGGTTGCAAGAATAGAAAAGCAAGAAAACAAAGGAAGAAAAAAGGAAATGCTTGAAAAAGCCAAACCTCTTACCTTGAAAGAATTGGAAAGGCAAGTTGCATTAATACAGAAAGAATATGACATTAAGAGATTAAGGAATTGAGGTATTTACAATGACACAGGGTGAAGAAATATATACGGACTTTCTTAAGGCATATAATACACCGCCCTTTCCAAATATTAAAAAAGCTGGAGACGTTTATCGCAGTTTAAATAAAAAAGAAAGAAGAGAACTAACTGAAAGGAAATGGGCTCCAGCTTCTCAAACCACAGCACGTGGGATTACATCATGGACTGATAAATTACAGGAGATGTTTATAACGGTTGACAAAGAAGCCCCCTCACGTCCCGAAACTGCTGCAGAAAGATTAGCAGACCTGGAACGACAAGTCGCCGAACTCCAAAAGGAATACGACGCAAAAAGACTAAGGAATTAAGGTGATTTAAATGGAACGAACAAGAACAAATAGCAAAAAGGCGATAAACATAAAGAATCTGATTAACAAGACTTTCGTACTAAATCAGCTTCTGCAGGAAGTCGAAACGATAAAGCAGCATCCGGAAAAGTTGACGATTTCAAGGGTCAAAAGGCTGATTAAAAAATGCTACGATAGTCTAAAGGAGTTTCAGGACTACCCATTATTTAGAAAAAGCCTCGAGCCGAGTATGGAGTATTTGAGAGTAGTCGAGAAGAAGTTTAAAGATGAGAATTAATTGTGGGATGCGCATATCCCTGTAGGAATAGAAGAAGGATTATATAATACAGACTCATTTGGATATACAAAAACAGATTCAGTATCATTCCCGAAAATTACAGAGACATATCCACTGCATCCACTCGAAAGATTGAACCATTCATTTATTTGCGTACCATGATAATCATTTGTATAGTTTTTAAGAGCACAGAATAATGTTTCTCCGCATAATATAAATTCATTATATTGTTTGGCACTCAAAATAAGTATATTGATTGGAGAAGATGCATTTATTTTGATTTGATTATCAAAGGCATCATCTAAAGAACCAAATAAATAACCATTCGCCGGAATAGAAACATTATCCCCCCAAACCTGAACCTGATTTGATAAACTCAGATTAGATGTTGCCCAGAATTGCCAATACTTGAATGCTATAAATAAAGCCACGATTAGCAAAACAACAAGTATTCCAATTATAATCTGATATTTGTTCATTTTCCCACTTTACTATATAAGTATATGGTGTGGTCGCCGCTGTCGCATCTATGTATCTCTTGTATCTGCCTGTTTGCGGCATCGACAAGCCTTTCCGGTTTCCTAGATATTGCCAGCATTCCAACTCCCTAAAATCTAATCGCCCTGGAGATTTTATAAGCCTTCTGTGCCAATCGGCAGGAAAAGAACTGCGAAATGCGCGCCGCTGCACAAAAATAGTTTATCTTTTGGCGCTTGCCTTCTATCTCCTGTAGAGCCTTCTGAACTTCTTCACCTTGAGGAAGTCCACAAGGTAGATCAAAAATGAGATGAGCACTATGAGCCCTATCAGCGTTATCAGCGTGCTTGGCAGAAGTCCGAGGTTGCCCGCTATTATTAGCAGAACAAGAAGTATCAGGCCCGTGAATATGACTGTGAAGAAGTTTGATATCTCAACCTCCCTTAGAATCCCGTCCAAGATTTCTTCCTGCTTCATACTATCGCTTCTATAGCGAAGTCGAGATATTTAAAAGTATCCTTTGATAATTTAGTGGAGATAACATGGATGGAGTTATACACTTTGAGATACCGGCTGAGAACGTCAAGAGGGCGCAGGGCTTCTACAAGAAGGCCTTTGGCTGGAAGATGAATGAGATGCCCGAGATGGATTACACAATACTCATGACTACCGAGATGAACAAGAAGACGATGAGGCCAAAGGAGCCGGGGGTCATAAACGGGGGCATGCTAAAAAGGGGAAAGCTCGTCAAGGGACCGGTCATAACGATAAATGTTGATAGCATCGAGGCGGCCCTAAAGAAGGTCGTGAAGCAGGGAGGGAAGGTCGCGCGGGGCAAGCAGTCGGTGGGTGGAATGGGCTGGACTGCATACTTCACGGACACGGAGGGGAATGTGATCGGCCTGTGGCAGAGCAACATTTAGATTTATCCTGCAAATGATATCCTGTTAACAAATGTGAGCAGATGCACTACGTGGTCGCAATACCGGTCGACAAGAAGCTTGCCGAGTTCATAGGCAAGGGGGGAGCGGAGGGCAGCATCAACTTCTACAACAGAAAGATGGGGGACGACGTAATCGTGGGGCTCGCACCGAGCTCGCTTGAGGACAAGTTCTACGCAGTTGCAGAGACCTTCCTCATCTCGCAGCAGATACTTGTTAGCACCGCAAACATCGACAAGCTGCTCGGCGAGATACTGGTCGCCTGCTCGCTGCTTGACAAGCACGTCATATTCACAAACGAGAACGACATCTCAAACTTCCTCGCTGGAATAAAGATACCCGACTACGAAATAATACCTAGGGAGCAGCTTGTCGAGAAGATACTTGCGATAAAGAAGAATCCGACGGACGGAGAGCCGCGGGTGGACATAGACCACGCCTTCCCCGTGAAGGGAATAGGCTCGGTGGTCCTGGGGATTGTCACGCGCGGAACAATAAAGGTTCATGACGAGCTCTACCACAGCTCGGGAAAGATAATCAACGTTAAGTCGATGCAGAGCCAGGACGTTGACATACAGACCGCAGGCCCAGGCACGCGCGTTGGCATTGCGGTCAAGGGAATCGAGCATGACGAGATAAGCAAGGGCGACCTCTTCACAAAGGGCAAGACTCCTCGAATCGCCCAGATAAAGGCGACAATTAGGGTCAGCGAGATCGCAAAGGAGGAGGTCAAGGTGGGAAGCCGCTACACCCTGGTCACAAACTTCACTGACGTGAACGTGCTTGTCGAGCAGATCTCCGGAAACGAGGCGACAATCAAGTTCGAGAAACCGATACCGATAATGCCTGGAGACCAGTTCCTGCTTCTGAGGGAGAAGGCGCCGCGAATCTTTGCCGTTGGAAAGGTTGCCTAGATCTGATTCTTCTCAAAGAACTTGATGTTTGCGTCTATCCTCTCAAGAGTCTGGCTCAGAGACCTTTGCATGTCCTCACGCGAGTTGCCCTTTTTGGAGAAGAAGCGAATAATCTCCGCCTTTGTCTTCCTGTCGTGGACAAATGAGAACCCCTCAGGGAACCTTGGGAGCATGTGGGTTCCGCTGTCGTACTTTTCCATCAGCATCTTCCAGTTCTTCTTGACCCATCCGAAATAGAGCTCCCTTCCCACAAGGTTTCCGCTCAGCCTGATCGGTATTAGCATTGAGTCCTGGAGCCGAACGTCCTTTGAGTATGCGATCTTTAGCGCGCGTTCTATTACCTTCTTGTCGCTAAAGGCAGTGAGCACGCCGAGAAACCTTCTCTGCTCCTCCGGAACTTTCGCCTTCTTGTAGCTCTCAAAGAAGAAATCGAAGTTTGAAGGACCCATATTCCAGGCAACGGTCGAGAAAACCGCTCCCTTGATGTTTGCATCAAGCTCATTTCCCTTCTTGTAGTGCTCAAAGAGCGCCTCCGACTCATCGACTGTCTGCCTGTCCTTGGCGATTCCAAGGTTCGCGATCACTCCGCCCCTGAGCATGGTCAATATCTCGCGCTCTCCCTTCTTTTGGACCCATCCGAGTGTGCGCAGCTGGTCCCTGTTATAGTTGACAAACACCCTCTTGACGGACTTCTCCAGCTTTGTTCCGTAGGCCATGTTGAATAACCATCCGAGGTGGCCGCAGATATTAGAGCTGAGTGGATATCCAAGCCCGAAACAGTACTGCTCCACAAAGTCGAGGTAGTCGCCGACCGGCAGCCTTCCGGATCTTGTGAAGGAGAAGAGGTCGTTCTCTATCCCCCATGCGTCAAGCGCGCCCAGCTTCTTTCTCTTTATCATCTCCCCAAGTTGCGAGAGGATTGACTTCTCGTATTTCACCCTGTAGAGGCCCTTTTGGCCCAGGTTTAGCTTTATGAAACTAGAATCGGTCTTTATGATCTGCTCTTTCTTTTCCATCAGGATCATTCCCTCCCCATTTTCGGTGAGGTAGTGGATTGGAATTGGCCAGGCGTCCTCCATGTCCGAAAGAAGCGTGTACCTTTTCTGCGAGAGCCTAAATCCGCCGCTCACCTTCTTCACATCGACTACAGGGTGGCCCGATTTTGTCACCCAGCTGTGCATTAGCTGCGCCACTTTTAGGCTCTTGCCCTCCTTTTTGGCTTCCTGCGCTATTGCATTCCAGAGGTCCTCCTTTGTGGCGTTTGAGTATGCATGCTCTGAGAGATAGCGATGCAGCCCCTTCTGGAAGATTTTCTTCCCGACGTAGTCTTCGAGCATGAAAAGGACGCTTCCTCCCTTCTCGTAGCTTATTGCATCGAAGATCGAGTCTATCTGATCGGGCGAGTTGATGTGGACGCTGATTGGATGGGTGCTCTTAAGCGCGTCCGCGCTAAATGCGGCCCCAAGCCCCTCATCGATGTACTGGACCTCAAAGTCCCACTCCGGGAACACCTCGTCGATCGCCTTGCATGCGATGAATGTTGCGAAGCTCTCGTTGAGCCAGAGGTCGTCCCACCACTTCATCGTGACAAGATCGCCAAACCACTGGTGGACTATCTCATGCGAGATTGTCTCGGACGCCTGCTGCTTTATCGCAACAGAGCTGTCCTTTGTTATCACAAATGCGATCTCCCTGAATGTTATTGCGCCCCAGTTCTCCATCGCCTCTGCGGCGAAGTCCGGAATCGAGATGAAGTCGAGCTTTGGAAGTGGGAAGTTTATCCCGAAGTACTTTTGCTGCCAGTCAAGGAACTTTGTGGCGTACTTGATTGACTCTCTGACCTGCTCGACCTTTCCAGGAACGGTTATTGCCCTGAGCCGCAGCTTGCCCAATCTTCCCTCCACAGATTCGTAGTTTCCGACAAAGAGGTAGAGGAGGTAGGTGGACATCTTCGCGCTCTTCTCAAATCGGACCATCTTCTTTCCCCTGTCAAGGCTGCTTGTCTCCTTAATCGGCATGTTCGAAATTGCATCGAGACTGCGGTCGATTATGAAAGAGACATCGAATGTCGCCTTGAAAGAGGGCTCGTCAAAGCAGGGGAAGGCTGCTCTAGCATTTGGCGCCTCGAACTGGGTGGTGAGGAGGTATTTCTCTTTGCCGTTGTGGGTGTACTTGCTGCGGTAGAATCCATACATCCCGTCGTTGTTTATGCAGGTTGATGACATCGCAAGCTGTATCTCCCCGCTCACGCTATGCTTGAATGCAAAGATTGCGCGGCTCTTTTTCTTGTCGAGGGTTATCTTGGCCTCCTGAACCTTGCCGTTTGCAAAGACCGATGCGCCCTCAAATACAATCTCCTTTGCATTGATTGCGATCGTCTTTGTCGGCCTCCTCACGCGGCAGGTTATGTCCTCAAACACCTTCGTCTTGAACGCCTTGAAGTCCGGGACAAAGACAAGCTTGTAGTTGATCGGAATAACGTTGTCGCCGAGAGTTTCGTGGCCGGAGGTCATAGTATCACACATCTTTCAAATGCCAAGTTTAATAATATTCCTATGCACCCTTCCACAGATCCCAGAACTGATTGCTAAGTCGCCCTATCTCTTCCTTATCGTAGGCGACTTCCACGTGCTCCACGTTCTCGTACTGGCCTCGATATGTCAGGTTCGCCGAGCCGCGTATCGCCTCTCTCTCTGAGATGTAGAGCTTCGCATGCACGAACTCCTTTGGGATCTTCAGCTTTATGTTTGTGGGCTTGCCCGCCGCAAGGAATGCAACTGCGATTGCCATGAGAAGTAGGATTGCGCTCAGAAGGCCTGCGTACAGGTAGATCCCCATGTAATAGAGAAGCGAATCTGCAACTGCAAAGAGAATTGTTGATATCAAAAGGCCTGTGGGGAAGCGGCCTTTTGTGAGCAGGCGCTTTGCGTCCCCGTCAAGCGATGAGGAGATTATGTGGAAACTCTTTCCGCGAGAGTGGCTCAGCAGATAGTTTGCATAGTGGGAGTCAATGTATGGCGAGACGATGAGAATCTCTTTTCCATTCTTGATGAGCTTCTCGACATATTTGTGGACGTTCTTTCCAGAGTAAGAAGGAGTCTTAAATATGTTAAGCATGAGTAGATAACTCAGAAAGAGTATAAATTGATTTTCATGGCATCTAGGCAGGATCGTAAAATTGAGCTCGCGCACGAGTTCTTTGCCGATGAGTACGTTGACTACACCGTCTACTCCGAGCTTGCAAAGGGTGAGCGGCACAAGGAGCTCAGGGCCCTCTTCGAGAGGCTTGCGAGGATGGAGAGCGGGCACATGGTAGTGTGGGAGAAGATCCTCATGGAGGCGGGAGAGTTTCCGAAGAAGCCGATGTTTGTGCCTCTGCGGGTGCTCGGATTTAGGATAGTGAAGAGAATACTCGGCCCCTCGTTTATGACCAAGCTGCTTGAGAGGCACGAGATAGGCGGGATAGCCGCCTACGAACAGGCGGTTGACTCGGGGCTCTTCGGCTCATCGAATATCAGGTCGGTCAATGCGATAATAGTTGAGGAGAAGACGCACGAGCGAAACCTTCTGCGTGAGGTCGAGTCCAACAAGGGGAGCCTTGCTTACATCAACTCGATTGTGCTCGGACTAAGCGACAGCCTAGTTGAGGTGCTCGCAGCGGTAACGGGAATTGCCGCTTTCGCAACATCTCCCGCAATAGTCATAGTTGGCGGGATAATAGTCGGGGTTGCTGGAACCTTCTCGATGGCAGGAGGAGTGTACCTTGCATCCAAGTCCCAAAACATTGTGACCAAGGCAATAGAGGAGGGATCAAAGCAGAAATCCGCGATGACCGAGCCCTCAAAGGACGCCTACTACACAGGAGTGTTCTACTTCATGGGAGCTCTTATCCCAATCATTCCGTTCCTTCTAGGATTCAGCGGCTACATCGGCATACTGCTTGCCGTTCTGCTGGACGTGATAACGCTTGTCTTCGCCTCTACAGTTATCGCGATTGTGAGCGACACTAGCATTAGGCACAGGACCCAGGAGATGGTGGCGGTCACGCTTGGCACCGCCCTGATAACCATCATCATCGGAACGATTGCAAGGGTCTACTTCGGGGTCACGATCTGATTACTTTGATCCCTTCTCCCTCTTTCCTCCCAGCTTTATGCCCTTTAGCATCGGAAGCCTCTTCCAGAGGATGTATCCTGCCGCTGCGATTATCACAACGCCGATGATTAGGTACGTTGTTATCCCGCCTCCTCCGCTAGATGATGTGAGCCCGACCACGGCATAGTAGTTCTGCGAGCTGCTGTACTGCTGGCTCGTTGCGCCGTTAGGCTGCGACCACTGCTCGTAGACTGTGACCGGATAGCTTCCTCCATTGCCCTGCGCGTCAACATTCACGTAGAACGTCACGTTTGCCGTCTGGCCGGGAGCGAGCTGCGAGAGGTACTGGTTTGGCGATGCAGGCACTATCGGGTAGATGCTCTGCAGGCTGAATGTGACCTGCTGGGCCGTCTGTCCACCGATGTTTCTTATCTGGAATGTGAGCGGCACATATGTCGCCCCAGGAAGAAGCGTTCCGCTAACGCTGGTCACATTATATATCGCGGAGTTCTGCAGAGTAACGTTTAGGTAAAGGGTCCTTTGCACCTTGGTCTGGTAGTTTGCATTAGAGTAGCTCAGCTCTACCGGAACCCTGTAGTTTGTCTGGTTGTCATACTTGCTTGCTGAGATGAAAACCGACTGAGTCTGGGAGGCGCCCGGCTGCATCGTCCCTATGAAGATGCTGGATGCTGAGCTGCCGACGGTTATGTTCTGGGTCCCTATGAAGCTGACCGTCACGTTTTTTGCGACGCCTAGCCCGATGTTTTGTATCGCGACGCTAAGGGTCTGGTTGGATCCTGCGTATAGCGTCTGAGGCTGCGATGCTACTATGCTGGGTATCAGGTTCGGGGAGTTGATGATTACGCTGATTGGCACATTGATCACATTTGTAACGTTCGTTCCGTACTGCGTGGTGTATCTTAGCCTGACTGGGATGTAGTTCTGCCCGTCCCTCATCGTGCTGTTTGCCTGAAGCGTCGCAATAGCGCTGGCCGATGCGCCGCCAGACACTGTGCCCAGATTGAATGTAGGAGTCCCGGACACTGTGAAGTTGGCGCCGTTTAGCACAGTTATATTAACATTGGTCGCGGATGCAGTTCCGGAGTTGAATGCGTTTATCTGTATGTTAGACTGGCTTCCCGGAACAACTGTCGTTACAGGGCTTGCAGTGAGGGTGATGCTTGGCACTCCGCTGATGTAGAATGTTATCGGGATGTTGGATGATGCGGCAACATTTGTTGAGCCCCCGGAGGATGTGGTGCTTATCTGGTATGTGGCAGTTACGTAGAGGTTGTATGTTCCGGACTGGATGTTCTTTGGAACATTTAGGTGGTAGTGGAAGAAATATCCAATTCCCCCGTAGAGCCCAGGGCTCATCGAGTTTATCAGCTGCGTGTCTATAGGGGAATAGTTGAGTAGCGGGTAGCTTCCCGAAAGCCCGAGGTTCACGTTCTGCAGCGCTCCGTACGAGTTGTATAGCTGGAAGGAGATCGTGAAGTTCTGTCCTGCAAGAACCGGCTGGGGGGTTATTGCAAGATTGGTGACTGACAGCTCACCGTTCGCGCTGACTGTTCCCATCAGGATCATCAGCATGCTGAGTGCGGCAAATGCCGCCGTTATTCCAAATCCGTTTTTCATTTCCATTAAGACACCTATTAGTATTATTCCTCGTTTGAGGAGTTGAAGACCCTAAAGCTCATGTATATCATAACCACTGCAAACACGCTGAGAACCCCCAAATTGAAGAGCAGCGTGTTGATGGGTATGAATCCCTGCAGCGTTATCGCCCTTATCACCGTGTTTGCATATGTGAGGGGATCTACGACGGATACTGCGGAGAGCCACGATGGGAGGCTCTGCGTGGGAAGTATCCCTCCCGAGATGAACCAGAGCGGAAGCCCCACGACCTGAGAGAAAATTGCGTATGCGTCCACCCTCTTTATCTTTGATGCGATCATCACCGCGATGGCGATGAATCCCAGGCTGAGTATGACCGAGACAATCACAATGTATACAAGGGAAAGCCATCCTCCCGCCAGCTGCGCCCCATCAAGTATACCTATGCTGAGCGCAAGGAAGGCAAAGAGTATTCCCTGGGTCGCTCCTGAAAGTATTCTGCTGAGCACGATCGCGTTCTTGTTTATCGGGGTTATGAAAAACGCCTTGAGGTTCCCCATCTGCCTGTCTGAGATCAGTGAAATGCCACCGCCAAAGAGCGCGCTGAAGACCACGACCATCGGCACTATCCCACCGACAAGGAAATCCTTGTAGCTTCCCTTGGAGGCGTAGAGCGCATTGGAGGAAACCTCGCCGGCAGGATTCTGCTGCGTCTGGATCCCTCCAGGCTGACCTGCCTGCACGTTGTTTGTGTACTTTGATGCTGCGCTGCTGATCAGCGGAAGCGCAAAGCTGGTCACCGAAAACTGGGTATTGCTGTAGTAGACCTGGACTCCTGGTACTCCTTGCTGTGAGCTTGGGAATGTGGGGAGTATTATCACGACAAGCTGCACCTTTCCGTTTTTGAGAAGATTTAGCGCCGTGGGCTGGTCTGTTATCGAACTGATTTGAAGGTAGTTGTTTGACTGCAATGTGCCGATGAGCGAGAGGGACTGCGGGTTGTTTGCGTAGTTGACAACCGCGATGGGGACATTTAGAATCGATGACCCGACGTTTCCGAAGAAAAGAATTATGACAAGCGGAAACATTATCGACCTGACGAGGTTGACCCTCAGGTTGCTCCTGAAGATTAGCATCTCCCTTTTGTACAGCGTGAATGTGTCTCCCATCAAACTCATGTAATCTACCTCCTGCCGCCCATGCCTCCGCGCATCATCGCATCCATCCTAGATGAAGTATCCTCGTGTGTCGTGTCCCTTGTTGAGGAACCTGTGAGCGTCATGAACACATCGTCCAAAGTGGGCATGTGGAGGCTCACCGATGACACCTTTATCTTCTTCTTGTTTAACTCGGCGAGCAGCTTGGTCATTATCTTCTCCTCGTTTCCTACCTCGACCAGCGCCGTCACCTTGTCAACCTTCATCTCGGGCTTGAGCTTGAATATGCCCTTGAGCAGATTTGCTACAGCCGCTGCATCGGTGTGGTCCTCCGCCACGACCTCAAGGATCCTTCCCGTTCCGACCACTTTCTTAAGCTCCGAGACCGTGCCGATCGCCTTTATCTTTCCGTGGTCTATGATTGCAATCCTATCGCAGAGCGTGTCTGCCTCCTCAAGGTACTGCGTCGTGAGTATGATGGTGACTCCAATTGAATTTAGCTCCCTTATATGCTTCCACATATTCATCCTGTTTTGTATGTCAAGCCCGGTTGTCGGCTCGTCAAGTATCAATATGCTCGGGTGCTGGATCATCGACTTGACCAGCTCAAGCCTTCTCTTCATTCCCCCGGAGAATGTTCCCGCCTTCTTGTCTGCAAAGTCGGTGAGCTCGGATTCCTTGAGCGCCTCGGCGATTCTCTTGTCCCTCTCCGCAATCGGCGAGACATGGTAGAGCTCGGCGAAAATCTCCAGGTTCTCCCTTGCGGTGAGGTCTCCCTCTACCACCGTCTCCTGAGTCATCAGCCCGATGAGCTGCTTTATCTTTTCTCCGTCCTTTTTTATGTCAAGCCCGTTGATTGTTATTCTTCCGGAAGTGGATCTGATAAGCCCAAGGATCATGTTTATGGTGGTAGTCTTCCCCGCGCCGTTTGGGCCGAGAAGCCCGAATATCTCACCTTTCTTTATTTTGAATGTGATGTCGTTTACGGCAGTGAAAGTGCCGAACTTCTTGACAAGCTTGTCTATCTCGATTGCATATTCAGCCATTGAGCTCCTCCTTCATCAGCTTGTTAACCTCTGTGAACGACTTTATCATCGCCTTGCGCGAGGCTATCACGATCTTCTTTCCCTTCGTGGTGTGGATGTAGTGCTTTTGCGCCTGTGCCCCCTTCATCACCACCTTGCCTTTTATGAAGCCCTGTTTCTCTAGGGAATTTATCGCGTTGTAGAGGTCATTCTTTGTGAGGCCCTTGAACATGAACACCTTTTTGCTCTCTATCGCCTTGAGAAGTTCGTATGGGTAGCCGGCGTGCCTGCTGAGGTGGTTGAGCAAAATTATCTTGAGCATCTCATTGCGCAGGCCCTTGCTGAAGGTGGGTTCGGAATCTTTCGCCAAAATATCAACTAGCTTAAGTTTAAACTAGTTTAAAATTAAACCAATTAGATATATAAGGCTTCCAGATGCGTTTTAAACGATGGCTAAGAAATGCTTATAAAGCGGGAAACGAGAGGTTGATTGTTAATATGGAAATCCAAACCAACAGGCAGGAAATGTGGATAAGGGGAAAGTTTGACCGCTTTATCTCAAACTCAAACCGCGAGAAGCTCACAGACTACGTAGTCGCAAGGCTTGTGCAGGTCAGGGCAGGAGAGATATTCTGGGCAGGTCTGCCGGAGAAAGTTGTAAGGGGAGTCGCAAACGTGCTTGTTGAGACCGCTTATTCGGAGACTCTTAAAGCTCCCGCAAAGGATGGATCACTTGACAAGCTGCTTGTAAAAAGAAGGTTTTACACAGGCGACCCGGAGATAATTGAGATGTGCCAGAATGCTGGAATGTTCTACGGAAAGCGAATAGCAAAACTGATGAGCGATGTGCTTGAGAAGTTCGATTTCGACTCTGAGAGGGCAAAGGAGGTACTAAAGTATGTGGGAATGAGGAGAGGAGACAGCGGAATATACGACATTTACTCAATACTTAGGATAACTACCGATGCCTCTGAGCAAATCAAGGTGATCTCAAGCCCGCTTGGGCGAAAGCAGATCATGGATGTCGTGCTACTAAAGACAGAGAAGGATGAGGCTGAAGCAAGGGATACCGAGAAGCGCTGGGAGACGGAGAGGATAGAGCTTATGGAAGTAGATCCCGAGTACATAAGGCAGAACTCGGAGTTCTAAGGCGGATTCTAAAAGTATTTAAACCTCCAAAGCATATTCTATATCGGTGCTTATCTGGTAGTGGGAAGGATGCTCGGGCTCGGGGTAACCGGACTTAAAAGTAACTTTGTTACGCTAGAGCATCCGTACAAGCTCAATTTTGCGATAACCTATTGGTGCCAGTCGCACTGCATAATGTGCAACATCTGGGACATAAAACCAAAGGGGGAACTGAGCCTTGAGGAGATAGTCGAGTTCGCAAAAAAGAACAACCACTTCAAGTGGGTGGAGCTGACCGGAGGCGAGCCGTTTCTCAGAAGCGACATAGTGGAGATAGCAAGGGCGTTCAAGGAGAACTCTAAAGGGCTATACATACTGACGATGCCTACAAACTCGCTTTGCAACCTTGACATGGTTATAAAGAAGATAACACAGATCCTAGAGCTTGGGATCCCCAGGATTGCGATAACAGTGAGTCTTGACGGATACAGGGAGCTTCACGACATGATAAGGGGGGTTCCCGGAAACTTTGACAAGGCAATGGACATGTTCAAGCGGCTACAAGCCCTAAAGAAAAAGCACGGCAACCTCTTCTTCGTCTTTGGCTACACAATGCTCAAGCAGAACCAGGGACAGTTCATGAGAACCTTTGAGGAGGTCAAAAAGGAGATTCCCGACATAAAGTACAACGACTTCCACCTAAATTTGGGACAGATGTCTGACAACTACTACCACACAAAGAACAGCGACATAAAGGTGAGCAACGCGGAGCTTGTCTCAAATGAGATAGCAGATGTGATAAAGCGAAGGGAGTTTGACCCGAGCATGATACAGACAATCGAGCGGACCTTCCTTGTGAGGCTTGCCGAGTACGCAAGGACCGGCAAGCAGCCGATGAGAAGCAGAAGCATGGAGGCCTCGCTCTTCATGGACAGCTGGGGAAACATCTATCCCTCGATTATGTGGAACAAGAAGATCGCAAACGTCAGGGAGATATCATATGATCTCGAAAAGATATGGCACTCTACGGAGGCGGAGCAGGTTCGAAGGGAAATAAGAGAGGGAAAGGAGCCAGTCCAGTGGACATCCTGCGAGGCGTACCAGGCGATAATAGGCAACATAACTAGTTTTGTTAGCATGAAAAGCAGCAGGTAGGGTTTGATCAAATGTATGTTCTTGGTTTATGGGACGGGCACGATTCGGGAGCAGCCCTGCTTGAGGACGGAAAGATAATCTTTGCCGCAAACGAGGAGCGCTACACAAAGCGAAAGCTTGAGATAAAATTCCCTTACAACTCGATCCGCGCGGCGCTTGAGTACGCGAAAATAAAGCCGACGGATGTGGAGATAGTCGCATTCTCAACCACCTCATTCACAAAGACGCTTGAGCGTGTGCTTCCTTACACCAAGGAATACTACTACACCTTCAGAAGGAGAAAGATGCTCAAACCTGCGCTGACAGACCTGAGGCATTTTCTTAAGTACGAGATGACCTCTGTTGGGGTACTGCCGCTTTGCGGGACGATTAGCAAACGAATAATCGCAAACCAGCTGGACTCGATGGGCTTTAGTGGATATAGGCTTTATGCGGTTGACCACCATACTGCCCATGCGGCCACAGCTGCATTCACATCAGGCTTCGAAAAGTCACTTGTCATAACTCTTGACGGGCTCGGCGACGGGCTAAGCGGATCAATCAGCACTCTTGAGAAAGGAAAGCTGCAGAGGCACAAGGCTATCTCCGCGGGAAACTCCCTTGGAATATTCTATGAGCAGGTGACAAACATCGTCGGCATGCGGGAGCTTGAGGACGAGGGAAAGGTGATGGCAATGGCTGACTTCTCATTCCCGTTCGGATTTGAGAGGAACAGGCTCAAGGAGTTCTTCACGGTTGACGGAACGGATATAATTGCAAGGTACGGCCCCGTATCACAGTACAACATGCTGAGCAGGATTGCCTGGTCAATACCACGGGAGCAGTTTGCCTACATGGCCCAGCAGGTTGCCGAAAAGGTGCTATCCGAATTCACGAGCAATGCGATTGACCAGTACGGAATTGGCAATGTCGCCTTTGCAGGAGGAATCTTTTCGAATGTAAAGGCAAACATGAAGATCAAGGACCTAAAGAAGCTTAGAAACTGGTTTGTCTTCCCGCACATGGGCGATGGCGGACTTGCGATGGGCGCTGCGATGTACACAAACTATGTCGAGAACGGGATAAGCTCATATAAAATGGAGGATGCGTATCTTGGAAACGAGTTTGGCGAGCAGCAAATCAAGAACGCGCTTAGAAAGGAGAAGAATCTGCACTTCGAGCAGGTGAGCGACCCTGGCAGGCACGCAGGCGAGCTGATAAACAAGAACAACTACCTCTTCTGGTTCCAGGGGCGCATGGAGTACGGTCCAAGGGCGATGGGGAACAGGAGTATCCTTGCAAACGCGGGAGACGAGGATGTGAAGGAGAGGCTCAACTTGCATGTCAAGCAGAGGGAGTGGTACCAGCCGTTTGCGCCTGCAGTTCTGCGGGAGGATGCGGGTAGGCTCTTTGAGGGGCTCAAGGGGGATGGAAGGTTCATGACGATGGTCTACAAGGTGAGGAAGGAGTGCAAGGATGCAATGAAGTCGGTGATACATGTGGACATGACCGCAAGGCCGCAGATACTTGAGAACAAGAACGCGCAGTACGAAAACATAATGAAGGAGGTGCGGAAGAAGGCGGGATACGGAGTGGTTCTGAACACAAGTTTCAACATACACGGAATGCCGATCGTCCTCACTCCGGAGGATGCGATTGACACTATGAAAAAGACGAACACGCGCTACATGTTCCTCGGGAACTTCTTTGTGGAGAATAGATCACGCTGAAACTTCCTTTGTGCCGTCTTGCTTCTTTTTGTTCTTTATAATTGATCTTGCAATCAATAGCACCATCGCTGCACCTACCGCAATCCCGCCAATCAGCAGCGGGCTTATTCCGCTCTGTGCAGCGGGCGCGCTCTGAGAGATCTGTATAGGCGCAAAGCTTGCGTATGAGAGGTTGGCATAGACATAGTGGTCGACTATCGCACCGGTGTAGCTGCCCTGAGAGGTCGGATACTGCACGACGAACTGGACCTTCTTTGTCTGGTATGGACCGAGCTCAAGCAGGTAGCTGCGCGCGGTTACAAATGTGAATGAGGGCGGAAAGAGCGATGAGACGTTGACGGTCAGGTTCGCATCAATTGCATTTAGTGCGCTGACGTTCATTATTGATGTTCCGCTGCCGCTAAAGGTGTTGACGCTGAGGAAAACCGCAGAGGTCGTTGCCTTGCCCATATTTATCGTGCAAGGGAAGAGGGCAGTGAAGACCTGCGATCCCTGCTGGTATGTCGCCACAAATGCATCAATGTAGGTTCCCAGGGTGGAGATGTTTAGCAGGGGAATAAGAAAGAGGGTGTTTATTGTCGGAGTGAGCACATTTACAGGGTATGAGAGATTCTGCGGGCTTGCTCCGGTGATTATAGGGGAGAGCTGAAGGTTGTATGCGGTTTCGTTTCCTGTGTTGACAAGCAAAAAGTTCACTGTGTTTCCGGGCATCAGATCCGACTGACATGTTCCGGTCAAGGAGACTGTACCTGCGCTGGCGATTCCGGTGAGCAGGGTTAAGAGCAGCAGTGCGAATGGAATTTTGTTCATCGAGTTACCTATTTGCTTGCAAGGAAGTGACCGATGGTCAGGTACGCGAGCTTTGCCGCAAGGTAGTTTGGGGCATTCATCCCTGGAATCGGGCAGAGCTCGACTATATCGAGCCCCACAAGCTTCTTCTCCTTTGAGAGCAGCTCCATGAACCTCACCAGATCCTTAAACCTCATCCCGTCTGGCTCGGGGGTGCCGACGCTTGGCATCTCGCTTGGGTCTAAAACGTCAAGGTCGATTGTTATGTAGACCTCATCTGTCGTGATCTTTGCAAGCTCCCTTGCGATCTTATCTACTCCCTTTTCATGGACATCGCTCATAAGATATGTCGTGTGATTCTTGCCGCCGTTTTTGTCACTCTCCATGCTCCTTATCCCGATGCTGACTAGGTTCTTGCATAGCTCTCGCGTCCTTGCCATTGCGGTTGCGTGCATGTACTTTGTATTGAACATCTCATCGCGCGTATCGGAGTGCGCATCGAACTGGATCACGCTGACCTTCTTGCCAATTCTGCTAAGCGCCTCGGCAGCTCCGATTGTCAGGGTATGTTCACCTCCGAGGATCAGTGGGACTTTTTTGTCCTTTAATATTATCTCCACCTCCTTTGCAATCTGCGCGACCATATTCCTCGGAGAGCTAAAGTCCGGAGCCATCTCGTCCATTGTATAGATGCCGACCTTGCTTATGTCTGTGCCGAGCTCGTAGCTATACCACTCCATGTTGCGGCTCGCCTCGATTATCGCCCTCGGGCCCTCCCGCGTTCCTGACCGGTAGGTGACAGTTGAGTCGTAGGGAATCGGAAGCACGACTACCTTTGCCTTCTTATAATCTATCTCCTCGACCCCGAAGAGGTTGTACTTCGGAAGGGAATTAAGCGGCTGCATATGCTAAACATTGAATATTAATTTATAAATAGCTAAGCGAAATTGCAGAGATTAAGGCCAGGTCCTTGTTACTACATTACCTGAAGACTGGGTTGTAGAGCCTCCGGATCCACCAGCACCAGAATTCCCTGAGCCACCAGTTCCTCCTCCGCTACTGCTTCCGCCGCTGCCGCTTCCGGTTTGCTCATAGCCGCCACCCCCCTGCCCGCCGGCATTCGCCTGAATGGATCCGGTGTTAGTCAAGGTTGTATAGGCATAGAATACAGTTCCTCCCGAGCCACCCTCCCCTCCGCCTCCTCCGCCGTTAGCATAACTGCAATCAATGCAGCCTCCATGGCTCTGGGCTGCGCCATCACCGGTGCCCCCGATTGCACCGGTTGCTACTATGTTCCCGTAATTAATCAGATTCGAGGCGTAAATCTCGACAATTCCTCCGCCTTTGCCTCCAGAGCCCCCGCTATCGCCGCTGTAGTAGCAGCCCGAGCAGGTACTACCAGGCCCTCCTCCGCCTCCGCCGGCGCCTCCCAATCCACCGCTCAAGGTTATTCCGAATAGAGATGAGGTCCTTGAGGCGCCGCTTCCGCCAGCAGAACCAGCGCTCCCTGGATGGGCACTGTGTCCGTAATATCCGCCGCCCAAATAAGTGGTTGTCCAGTATCCTCCACCGCCTCCGCCGCCCGCTGCGCCACCACCACAGAGGTCGGTTATGTTTCCGTAGTTATACAGTGCAATGTTTGCCTGGATGTACTGGCCACATTCATCCAGAGTCACGCCTGGCTGCACTATAATTGCATTTGAAGCAATAAGGTTGCAAGTAAGACTTGTGGTGGATGAATAAATTGCATCTCCGACATAGCTTCCGCAACCAGGGTTAGCCGGAACAGTGGATGTTGAGGTTGATGAAGTAGTGCTTGTGGTTGAAGTTGAGTAGAAGTTCGCCTGTTGTGTTATCACTCCGTTGATCCCGATTGTCGGGGCAGCGGTGTTTCCTGAGAAGCTTCCGGTTCCGCTGCCTGTCCAGGATAGGAAGAAGTACCCACCATTTGGAGTCTCGCCAAGAGTCACCTGCGTCCCGGTGTTGTAGTACTGGGTTGATGGAGTTGCAGTTCCGCCTGCTCCAGGCGATGATGATGTTGTGAGCAGATACTGGGTTGTGTAGGTTGCGGTGAGAGTGCAGTTAGTGCTTGCAATTATTGTGCCTGACTGTCCTGAAGCGCCGCAGCCGCTTGCCGAGCTGAATGCATACTGGATTCCTGCAGAGCCTGCGACTGTCGAGGCAAAGGAGTATGAGTGGGATGATCCCTGCGCGTAGCAGAGGTTCTGAGGGAAGGATGAGTATCCGACCCCATCAATAGTCAGCGCGTTTGCTGACGGAGACGCAGAGCCCACGGAGAATGTGAAGCAGACTGCAGGTAGGAACTGGACGATAGTATTTGAAGTCGAGTTAGAGAAGTTTGCTCGGACCAGCACGTTTTCCGCTACAGGGTCGGAGAGGTATACGACTGCGTTGCCGCTCCCGTCTGTTGTCGCAACTGATGCGGTGAGCACAGCGTTTAGCGAGTTTGTGGTGAAGTTAACAGTTGCTCCCGAGAGAGGCGTTCCGAGAAGCTTGACGTTCGCGGTCAGCTTGTCCTTGACCGATGAGAGCGCAATCTGGGATGAGTTCTGGGCCGTGAGAATTATGTTGACGGTGATTGGGGAGAGAAGCGGTGAGGAGTGGGTGTTGAATGAGCCAGGGAAGAACTGCCTCTGGTTTGAGCTGCACAATGAGACGTTTCCACCAGGGCAGGGTATGTAGCTTACTATGAAAGTTCCCGATGCTAGAGCAGATTGCGAGATTGCCGGAGTTATCGTGGCGCTGCAGACTATCGCGCCTCCGGGCAGCACGAAATTTGGACTGCAAGTGCCTTGGATTGGTGCGATTCCGGATATGTTGACCGTTATCTGTGGCGTGATTATTGGATATGGGTTAGTATTGGACAGAAGAGCTGCAAGCTTTGAGAGAGACGAAGAGGATCCAAGAACCAGATCCTGGCAGTATGCGCCGGACTGGAATGAGCATGACGATGGCACTATGCCCGATGGGGCGAAAACAAAAAGGTATAGAGCTGCGATGACAACTACAGCAATAAGAAATGCCCAGCCGTAGGTGAGAAGGTACTCTGTGGCTGACTGAGCTTTTGTATTACGCAAACTAGCGGAGTCTGACATAAGGGTAGATTGAATCTACATCTATAAAAAGATTGTGGAATTTACACCAGGTCCATTTAGGATTTATATTCTTTGATTTCCTACTTGATTCATGGGCAAACTGCTTGCGATACTCAAGCTCACAAGGATAGAGCACAGCATAATGCTTGTGATAGCAGTGCTTGCAGCCGAGCTGATAGTAAGTGGCGGAGTCCTTCCAGGCCCTTCCATACTTGCATTCAGCCTGATAACCCCGATCTTCATCAGCATGGGCGCGTTTGCGATAAACGATTACTTTGACATAAAGGTCGACAGGGCAAACAAGAAGAACAGGCCGCTTGTGACTGGCGCTCTAAAGCAATCCGAGGCGCTCTACATCGCAATAGCCACAATACTTGTCGGGATCGCCTCAAGCTACTTCATAAACCTATACTGCTTTGCGATCGCGATTTTCTTTGGCGTGATGTCGCTGCTGTATAGCTACAGGCTTAAGGAGATGCTCTTCTGGGGGAACGCGTATGTCGCGCTCTCGATGGTGATTCCATTTGTATACGGAAACTACGTCGTTAGCAGCTCGCTTAGCTGGGCCATAGTGATTATCTCTGTTCTGATCTTCTCAAGCGGGCTTGCGCGGGAGATACACGGGACAATCAGGGACCTAAAGGGGGACACGAAGGTGAGGAACGCAAAGACGATCCCGAAGTACATCGGAAGAATGGCATCCGCGGTGATCTCACTTTTTCTCTATCTTTTTGCGATTGCGCTGAGCATATATCTGTTTATGCAAGTTGCACCCTTTCAGTCGAGCCCAATCTATGCTGCCCTTGTGACGATTACCGACCTGCTGATTTTGTACGTTGGAGTTGGATTCCTGACAACTCCAAAGCAGTCGTTCTACGACAAGACAAGAAACCTCTCGCTTGCGGCGATGGGAATCGCACTTATCGCCTTCCTCGTCGTGCCCTTGGTCTAATTGCAATCGGCGCCTGAATCTGAGTCTTCTTTAGCAAAAGCAAAATCAAGGTGATTAGTATCACAAAGAGCAGCCCCACTATTGCAAAGAGCAGGACATAGATCTGGTTTATCTGATCCTCTATTGCAGCAAGCTGCGTTGAGGCTTGCGGGGAGGTTTGGTTGGACGGGTTGTATGAGATAAATGATCCGGATATCTCCCTGTTTGCATCGCCTAGCCTTCCGGATAGGGTTGAGATTGTGTATGCGGTCTGTATGCTGCTGTTGATCTGCGCCGAGTCGTTTTGCAATAGAGCCTGGTTTAGGTAGAACACAGCCTGGTTGGCGAACTCAAATGGCCAGATTCCTCCGCCGCTGAAGTTTGCTATGTTCTTTCCGGTTGCTACCACCATCTGAGAGTTATTCATCTGCGCTAGCGAGAAATTGCCGAATGTGAGTGCGTACTGCGCATTGTAAAGCGCAGCTCCGTAGAGCTTTGCCTTGTAGTCTATCTGCGCGGACTGAGAGTATAGGCTGTGGTAGTTTTGCACCGAGTTAACCTTTGCAGAGATGTCCTGCAGAATTGCTGGGGACATGTTGACGAACTGCGAGCTGCTCTGGGATGCTATCTTGTACATATTGTTTGCCGCGAGGCACCACGCATAAGAGGTTCCGATCTGGCTGATGCTCTGGGCGATTTCATCGGTTGTGCTTGCGTTGAGCAGCTCGTTCTTGCTGTTGTTTAACGTTACAGAAGCCCAGGTCTGCCTGAGCTCCCCTCCAACAACATACTCGTAGTTTGTTGAGGTCATGAGGGGAGGATTTAACGATGAGCAGTAGCCAGAGACATTGTTGTATACCGACTCCGCGCTAGCCTGGGTCAGGTTGCTGTTTGCAAGAAGGAACGCTGTTGAGTATCTTGAGAATGCAAGGTCGGCTGCAGTGTAGAGGTATCCCTTCTGCGCAATCACAAGGTCATCGCCCAGCGATGAGAGCATCTGCTGCTTGACCGGGCTGAAATTGCCCCTTATCGCGTTTATCTGAGCCCTCTGGAAGTTTAGGGTTCCATATGTAAGGTTTGCAAATGTGCTCACGTTGCACGATGCGCATGTGAGATTCGAGCGGGCGATCTCAAGGGCGTGGTTGTTCTGGGCCGCATCGAATGTGAAGAACTTCGGGGAGGTTATCCCGTATGCGTACGGAAGCGCCTGCGTGGCGTTTGAGACCTGGACAAGCGGCAGAGCGAGGTTCTGCTGGGTTATGTAGTAGAGCAGGCTCTCAAATGTGCCGTTGCCTGCAGATGGGACTATCATGAAATTCTTTCCCGCCGCAAGGGCTGCGGCGCTCTTCTCAAATATCCCGCCTATCTCGCCGACGCCGCCAGAGCCGTTTATCGTTCCGGTCACCCCGAAGTTATGGTGTAGCGTGACGTGCGAGAGCGCTGAGATTGCAAGCAGCGTGAGCGCAAGCCCCCCGCTTGGCCCAGAGATGCTCGATGCGCTGTCGTATACGGTGTAGGTGAAGTTGTATCTGCTCCTGTTTAGGTTAAGGTATGAAGTGGCATAGTTAACTGCATCCGAAGCCGAGGCGAGAGTGTCTGACTCGACGCTGCCCGGACCCTTGATTGTAATGTTGCCGATGCCGGTTGTCACGTTGAGCGAAATTGGAGTGACGTTTCCGGCGCCGAGGCCCTCCACCGCGACTGCCGTGATCGAGGCCGAGCCTACGCTTGCCGCATATGCAACCGATGAGAGTATGATGAAAGTGAATAGTGCTATTGTGATTTTTCGATCCATGTTTGGATTCTCCGCTCAAAGTTTATATTCGTATCGTGCGGGATTTGGAAGAGTTGGTAAATTATCCCATCAGCGACTTCTGGGTCCCCCTGCTCTGCTCCTTTATCCGCTTCATTATGTCGACGGTGCCGAAGACCCCATCATATCCCGGAATGACATTGACGTCCTCTGATCTTATGCGCTGGATTGCATCTGCAAGCTCCTTGTCGACCGCGGCTATCTCGGATATTTCAGCGTGCAGGGTTAGATTGAACTCGCTGCCGAATTTTTGCATGAGCTTTTCGTAGAGGCCCTGGACCCTGATTGTCTTCTCCCCTTTTCCGGTGACATAGGCAAGAACCTCGATGAGCGGGACTGTGTGGACAAACGGTATTGCGTCCTTTGGAACAAACCCCTCCGGCCTATCGGCGAGCTCCTCGATTCTGTGGAGCACCCCGATTGTGAGCCTGCGTCCGCAGACAGGGCACATCCCGTTGTACTTCCTTGCCTGCTGCGGCGAGAGCGAGACGTTGCAGGACCTGTGGCCGTCGTAGTGGTACTTTCCCTCGGCAGGATAAAACTCTACCGTGCTCTTGAAGTGCTTTTTGTCCTTGTTTTTTATTGCGCCAAGTATTGAGTTGTACGAAAGCTCCTTCTCGGAAAACTCAAAGACGTTTGCCTCGCGCCCAATCTTCGGGATTGAATGCGGGTCGCTGTTTGAGAGGGGGGTGTACTTGTCGAGACCGGAAACCCTCCAGTTCATGTCAGGGTCGCTGCTAAGCCCGGTCTCAAAGGCGTGTATGTGCTGCGACATGTCCTCGTACGCCTCCTCCATAGAGTCGAATCCCGAAAATGCGCCGAACACGCCAAACCAAGGGGTCCATGCATGCGCAGGGAAAATGAAAATATCCGGGCTTATCGAATGCAGTGTCTCTACAAGCGAGCTTGCGCTCATGCTCAGAGTGGGCCTGCCATCCGCGCTTAGGCTGCCGTATTTTGCAAGCGCAGAGTTCACCTGATCGACCATCTCAAGGCTGGGCGCAAGGACGCAGTTGTGTATCTTCTTGACCTTCCCGTTGTGATCAAACACGGTGGAAACCTCGGTGCTCAGCATGAACCTGGTTCCGGTCCTTGAGCCCTTCACCTTCCAAAGGCCCATCTCGGCAGCCTCGAGGCTCTGCTTTATCTCATCAAGCCAGAGGGGATGGGTGAAGTCGCCTGTGCCGATAACCCGGATTCCCTTTTGCACTGCGCCCTGGTCTATCCCCTGGATCGTTATGTTCTTGCTGCATGCCATCGCGTACCTTGAGTGGATGTGGAAATCTGCGATTACCTCGGAGGATTGCATAATGAGCCTTGGGCAGAGCGGATTTTTATAGTTTGGGCTCGGTTAATTCTTGTATGGAAGAGGACAGGAACCTGCCGGTTGTAGAGGAAGAGCATCGACAGGGAGAGGAGGACCGCAACCTTCCCATGGAAACGGAAGTTACTCAAAAGGCCCAGGAGACTGGACCCCAAGATAAATCAAAGCCTCAGTCCACTGGCCAAAAGCAAACCGATGCGCAGAAAGAAAGGCGAAAGATTCCATTGAAATATATATACATAATAATTGCATTCTTGGCTATTGGGAGTTTGGCATACTTTGCGGCATCAAGCAACCTCATTCCGGTGCTAACCACAAGTACCACATCAACCAGCTCCACCTCAACATCCACGTCAACAACAAGCACCACTACGATAAACCCGTTCAACCAGGGAACGCTTGGTTACTACCTTGCGGCAAACAGGGGAGGACTTGGCCTTGCGGCGCTTGCAAGTTATCTCAATGCAAACGTCTCATCAATCGGGCTTATAAATGCAGGCTACTCCTCAACGCTCAAGGTCAACACAGGAGGCAACTTCACCAGCACGATGAACTCAAGCTATAGGATTGTCAAGTACCTAGGTAACATCAGCATGGCGCTAAACAGATCCTCATACCTTGAGACGGATGTCGCAAATCAAGCCGGTAACTATATCTGCATCTCGACCTTGGGGGCAGCGGCATACCAGTGCGCTACTTCAGGAAAAATTGATGTGCTAAATGAGTCCTTCAATCCGCTAACAGGCATACTGAGAACGGGAAACTCAAGCATCTCCACGGGGGGAGTGCTTCAAAACATAAGCGTCGTCTCCACAGCATATCCATACGCAAACCAGAGCTGCACCCTCTTTAGCGCTTCGCTTAGCGCAACATCCATTCTGCAGACACCACAGGTTGGCAGGATTGTAAATACGCTTTCAGGAAACCTGACAGAGTGCATCTCGGATTCCTACTGGATTCCGCTCTTTAGCACATTCAGCGGAGTGCTTGACACATCGGGAGTGCTAAGCGATGGGAACACAACCAACGGAACTCTCGCAGTGCTTATCTCTACAAATGCGATCTATGTGAATACAGACGCCTCGTTTGAAATGGCTTCCGCTCTTCCAGGGAAGGTTGTCAGCGGGTAAGATTCTGCGGATAGTCAGCAATTGGCCCGGGAAGGGATCTAAAGTTTTGGGCAGAGACCTTTGAGTTAAGCGATGTGGCGTTTATCTGGTAGAAGGTGTAGACGTCAGTTGCATTGAAGGTGCTCATCGTGCCGTTTGTAAACTTAGGGTAAAGCACATCCGATCTGCCCACGAAACTTCCGAAAAGGACTATGTAGTAGCGGTTTGAGATGCACTGGGTCAGCATCCCGCTTGCCAGGTACTTTGCCCTGCTTGTGCTTGAGATGTTGTAGCTGGTCGCAACCACGTAGTTGGATCTGACCAGGGTGCAACTGTCCCCGAGATACGAAAAGTTTGCTGATATTACGGTTGTGTTGTATAGACCTCCCTCGGTTGTGGTGTTTAGGCTCGATAGGCCCAGGGTGTCCTCGAAGGGGGCATACGCAGAGTCCTCGGCGCTAATGCCGCTTCTGTGCTGGCAGATGAAGCTTCGTGCCGCGATGACTGTGCCGTTTGAAAGGGTGATTGGTATAGGAGTCTGGGAGCACAGGAAGGTTGTGTTGTCTGAGGACTGATTTGGGATGCTCAGCTGCAATAGGGTGGAATTCCTGTTGACATCTAAGTCAGTGTCATATGTAGAGTAGTTGTCAAAGTACTTTTGGATATTGAGTGAGAAGTTCTTCCCTGTCCTGTTGCCATTGATCACCGCATAGCCGCTTGTCAGATAGCTTACGTTGAACATTGAGACATTGTCAAGCCTTGGTTCTATGAAGTTGGAAAATGAGTCTAGACTTACGTTCGGGTTTGATGAGAGAAATTGCGAGAGCGTTTGCTGGCCGTTTGTAGAGTTTGGCGTGTTCCCAATGAGGGCGAGCGCGGCAAGCGCTATCGCTGCTATCAAAACTGAGATGACAAGTCCCCTGCGGTCCTGCCTTTGTATTTTTTCTCTCTTGGCCAAGTTATCACAATAATATGTTCATTACTTTTTAAAAAGCTAGGTGGCTTGGTTGCGGGAATGGTAAAGGTTAAGTTGAACTAGGTTTGGAGAGATTTGGGCGTAGTACGGGGTCAAGTTGCTTGCGGATGGAAGGGGCACCAAGGAGAGCTGAGGGCAGCTGCTCACCATGTGGTATAGGCTCAGCGGATCCACTTTTGCGGGATTTGCAGAAACCACATACGAGCCTGAAGGGATGTCAGAGCAGTTATGTATGCCCATCAGGGTATGAAACCGGGATAGGTTCTCAAATCGCATGTAAGAGGGAATGTTACTCAGATTTGAGGGTATGTAGATTATGGTAGAGTTGGGCAGGGCGAGCAGATAATTTGATATTTCGATGGAGTCATAGCTGGACAGATATGCCACGGAGTGCCAGTAGACATTCATTAGCAACGAAGTTGCAGCGATGACCGCAATTGAGATTGCGGTTGCAACAATTGCGACCTTGCGGAGATTGCCTTTCTCAATATCGATTGCGCTTGCAAAGGCAATTCCCAGTACTGCTGCCATCGGAACTGCAGCCAGCAGCAAAAACCTTGCCACTCCGTAGAGCATGACGTACCCAAATGAGGGATAAATTGAGATGTGCATCGGGCCGAACTCAAGGTAGGCCAGCGAGAAGCCAAGCCATGCTAGCGCAAAGTAGGACTTCTTGACCCTCCTAAACGCCAGATAGATGGCTGCAGGAATCAAGAAATAAAAGTACGGACCCACCTGGTTTATATCTACGCTGTTGTTGTAGGGAAACAGGATGTAAGGGTAGTACATCAGGCCTTGGGTTGAACTAGAGAGTATATTGTTTACATGAGGGTTGTTGTAGTAGACGTTGTTTAGGGTGAAGGAGTATAGCGGGTCTGCAAAGTAGAGGTAATTGAGCAGTAGCATCAGTATGCTCGCTACAACAGCACCGGCAAGCAGATACTCTGAGCCTTGCCTGATTCCCTTCCTTGCTGTGAGGTAGATCAGTGCAGATGCCGCAAATAGTATTGCAATTGTGCTCTCAGGCGTTATCATAAAGGAGCTGACCAGAATAAATCCGCAGGCAAAAAACCAGAACCTAGACTTACTTTTCCACCCGTAAACTAGTGCCAAAATTCCAAGCGATGTGACAAATGCCATCGGAATTGACTCTATCGCGGTTGTGGCACTCCTAAAAAGAAGCGGGAACAGTCCTATAAGCACAGCTGAGATTATTCCTGCTTTGGCATTGTAGATTTCTTTTGTGAAGTAGAATGTGACCGCGATAATTCCGAGATAGCATAGAAAGTCCCATGCGCCGCTGGATAGGACGCCCACTCCAAAGAGCTTGAAGAAGATAGCTATTGGAAGTATCTGGAAAAGCCTTGCTGTGTAGATGTAGTCGTAGTTGCTTGATGTGAGCGAGGAGTGGGTCGCTAGCTGGTTTGCAAGCGTCAGATAGATTGGGTCGTCATCGTATGCGGATGGGCCAACCATATTGGCCAGGGCGTAGAGGGCAAACCCGAGAAGAATCAGGAGAAGAGGTATGGAATAGTTAAAATTCGCACTTAGCCTTACCGGTTTTTTTCTTGGCATAGGGTACAGCCCTTAGTAGGCAGACTTAGTTTGACCAGACACTGGTTGTGACCGCCCCTACACTTCCTGCAGATCCGGCAGCTCCTGAGCCTCCGCTTGCGGCGCACATTCCTGCGCCTCCGCTGCTACCAGCACCTCCAGCGCCGCCCGCAACAGATGTTGTGCCAATCGTCAGCGTGTTGATATAGCCGATGAATATTTTTCCACCGTTGCCGCCGTTGCCGCCAGCAGATCCGCTTGTACCGCTTGAGGAAACAGAATATGCCCCGAAGGTACAGATCCCTGAAGCACATCCGCATGTTCCGCCACCGGCACTGCCGTTGTTGCCGTTTTGGCCCTTCTTTCCAGCAGCATACACTATTCCAGTGTTTATGAAGTTGCCTGCGTAAATCTCAACTATTCCTCCGCCGTTGCCGCCAGACACACCGCTGGCCCCAGGCTGGTTGTATCCATAGCAGCTATCGCATGCGCCTCCCGCACTTCCAGATCCAGTTGATGAGGATCCGTGACCTCCTGTTCCACCAGTCAGGGTCGTACTAAGGAAGTTACTTGTTCTTGAGGAACCTGCAGATCCTGCAGCACCGACTCCGCCTCCTGCTCCTCCTGCGCAGGTGTCTGTTATGTTGCCTTTGTCATATACAGCCACATTGCCCTGAAGATAGAAGTTACACTCAAAGAGTGTAGAACCAGAATTCACTATGATGGCGTTTGATGCAATCACATTGCATGAAAGCGTTGTTGATGCGGCTGAATAGACGGCATCTCCTGTGTATGATCCGCATGTAGGGTTTGCAGGGACTGTGGTGGTCGTGGAAGTTGATGTTGTTGATGTGGAAGTGGTAGTTGTTGTGCTTGTTGAATAGAAGTTTGCCTGCTGCGTTATCACTCCGTTGATCCCTATTGTAGGAGCTGCGGTGTTCCCAGAAAAACTGCCAGTTCCGCTGCCAGTCCAACTTAGGAAGAAGTATCCACCATTTGGAGTCTCGCCGAGCGTGACCTGCGTTCCTGAATTGTAATACTGCGTGGATGGCGTTGCTGTTCCGCCCGCCCCAGGTGATGAGGAAGTCGTAAGTTGGTACTGCGTCGTGTATGTGGCGGTCAGGGTGCAGTTTGTTGTGGAGACTATTGTTCCGCTCTGGCCCGATGCGCCGCAGCCGCTTGCAGAGCTGAATGCATACTGGATTCCTGCGGAGCCGGCGACTGTCGATGCAAATGAGTATGAGTGGGATGATCCCTGCGCGTAGCAGAGGTTCTGCGGGAAGGATGCGTATCCGACCCCATCGATAGTCAGCGCGTTTGCTGACGGAGACGCAGCGCCAACGGAGAATGTGAAGCAGACTGCAGGAAGGAACTGGACAATCGTATTTGAAGTGGAATTGGAAAAGTACGCGGAAACCAGAACGTTCTCAGCGACTGGGTCGGAGATGTACGAGACTGCGTTGCCGCTTCCGTCTGTTGTCGCAACTGATGCGGTGAGCACAGCGTTAAGCGAGTTTGTCGTGAAGTTTACCGTTGCCCCAGAGATAGGAGTACCGAGCAGTTTTACGTTTGCGGTGAGCTTGTCCTTGACCGATGAGAGCGCTATCTGAGTGGAGTTCTGCGCGGTTAGTATGACGTTCACCGTTGTAGGCGAGAGAAGTGGTGAGGAGTGTGTGTTGAATGAGCCAGGGAAGAACTGCCTCTGGTTGGACGCGCACTGCGACACGTTTCCTCCAGGGCATGGTATGTAGCTTATCGTGAATGTGCCTGAGGCAAGAGCAGACTGCGAGACTGGGGGGTTATTGTGGCGCTGCACACTATTGCGCCTCCAGGAAGCACGAAGTTAGGAGAGCATGTTCCCTGAACAGGAGCTATCCCGGTTATGTTCACCGTTATCTGTGGGTCGATTATCGGATACGGATTGGTGTTTGTGACAAGGGCCGCAAGCTTTGAGAGAGATGCTGAGGACCCTAGAATCAGATCCTGGCAGTATGCGCCAGACTGGAATGAGCATGATGAGGGAACGATGCCTGATGGAGCGAAGACAAAAAGATAGAGGGATGCGATGACGACAGCGGCAATCAAAAATGCCCATCCATAGGTGAGAAGGTACTCGGTTGCCGACTGCACGCGCATATTTCCCATATTATTAGTTTTATCAGGGGTGATTTAAATAGCTTACGGGATTACCCGATTTCTGTCCCTTGGGAACATCGATGCCTCGCGTATGTTGTGCTGGCCCGAAAGCTTCATGGTGAATCGCTCCATGCCTATGCTCCAACCCGCGTGAGGCGGGGCTCCCTCCTTGAATGCGGTGAGGTAGAACTCGAAGTTCTTTGGGTCCATTCCGCGTTTTACTATCGCCTGTTCGAGAAGATCTGGCAGGTGGATCCTCTGTGCGCCGCTTGAGATCTCGATCCCCTTATAGAGCATGTCGAAGCTGTTGCTAATCTCGGGATTCTTTTTGTTGGGCATGCTGTAGAATGCGCGAAGCGCAGTTGGGTACTCCTTTATGATTAGCATCTCTCCGCAAAGCGACTGCAGCATTGCCTCGTTTTCCCTGTTGAAGTCGGTGCCGAACTCTATCTTGTGGCCGTTGGCGCTCAGCTTCTCGATTGCCTTCTTGTAAGTTAGAACAGTGACTTTCGACTTTTCCAGCTTGACTCCGAGCCGCTCTAGATCCGCGGAGTTCTTTTTCATGACATCAGACTCTATTCCGGATGCGACCTTTACTAGCATCTTTATCGCATCGTTGTGGTCGGCAAATCCCATCTCTATATCCATCTGAGTGGACTCGTTTAGGTGGAATGGGGTGTCAAACTTCTCCGCCCGAAAGACCGGAAGAACCATCATAACTCTGTCCATCCCGCCGATGACCGCAAGCTGCTTGTAGAGCTGCGGTGACTGCGCAAGATATACCGTCTTCTCAAAGTACTTTATCGAGAAGAGCTCTGCGCCCCCCTCTGTCGCGGCGTCCACAATAGATGGCGCCCTTATCTCCTGGAATTTTTGCTTTGAGAGAATTGTCCTGAAGCTGCCCAGCACTGTTGACTCTATGTTGAATATAGCGGTCGTCTCAAGCCTTCTCAGATCGATGTGCCGATGGTTTAGCCTTGTGTCAAGCTCCGCAGGAACCTTGCTTGTGACATCGAATGGAATCCTCTCCGCAAGCGGATTGAGGTTTGTGATCTTGGTCGGGACAATCTCAAATCCCGCCTTTGACTGCGCGTTTTTCTTCACCGTTCCCTCTACAAGTATGACGCTCTCCCTTGGCATCTCCGTGCTCTTTATTATCTCCTCGCTGACCTCCCCTGACTTTGCTGTGACCTGGACTATCCCGGTGTGGTCGCGCACCTGCATAAATGAGATCTTGCCGATGTTTCGCACCTCGTGGAGCCATCCCGCGATCCTAACGCTCCTCCCTTCCATCTCTGGCTTGATCTCGGAAACGTAGTGCGTGCGCAGCATCAAAATCAAATCTTATAGGCTAGAAAAGATTAAAAGGTTTGATTACCCAGTTTCGTGGGTAAGAATGCTCTATGTGAACTCGGTGATGCAGACGCATATTGTGGGCGTAGCAAAGAGCACAAAGCTGCAGGCGGCAATGAAGCTCATGGAGCGCAGCGCAGTTCCTCTTCTTCCTGTGCTATACGGGGGCACCCTTATCGGCACACTCACCAGGGACGAAATAGAAAAGGCGATAAGGTCCGGAAGTGAAATAGAGACAACCCCTGTTGAGCGCGTAATGAAAAAGAACTTCAGCTATGTGGAGGCGGATATGGAGCTTGACGATGCGGCAAAGCTGCTGGTGAAAAAGCATCTTGCGCGCGTACCGGTTGTCAACAACTCAGAGGACATGCTCTGCGTCGGGATACTGAGCTCGACTGAGATCCTAAACGCAAAGAACAAGAAAAAGTAGAAAAGAAGAAAAATTATTTTGCAAGGATTATCTGGATTGCGCTGACCTTGGAGGTCGTGCCATCCTCGTTTGTTATCTCCTCAGAGCTTATCCCGATGTTCTGCACCTTTGTGTCCATGACAAACCTGTTCCTTGCAATCTCCGCGACGTCAACAGCCCTTCCTATCGTGTTGCCCCTTGCCTTTATCGTCACCGACTTTGCGCCGTTGTTGAACTGAGTCACGACTGCAAGAACATAGTTCATGGCAGGCTTCTTCCCCACATAGACGACATTCTCAGGTATGTTTCCCTCCCTTGCGTGTTCCGAGTGCATATATTCCGACATTGTTTCACCAACTGAAGCGTTACTCAAAAATAATTCACTGATTATCTATTTAAACTGTTCGATATTTATTTCATGATTTATTTTTCAAAATGTTTTATCAGTCAAATTATGAGTAAGTAATATATAGCCCGAAACTGCAGCTGATTTGATTATGATGAGACTATTCACAAGAAAGAAAAATGCGGAGCCTAAATTCGAAAATGCAATTGATGCTTATGAGAGTATTTGTAGCATCGACCAGAGAATTATAGAGCAGGAGTTGAAAAAGAGCCTTGCTCAGAAGAAGGAGCCGATAAGTTATGGAGATTTGGTTAAAGACGCCCTTGGTTTCATAGATAAAAAGAACAGAAACTTATACTTTGACGCAGCGTATGTTTCGCTCAAGAATATTATCAGCACGGGCGCAGTAGAGGTGACAGAGGTTACGGAAGTAAAGACGTATAAGATGACTACCAAAGGCCGGATAGATTACGAATTATCCAAAAAGAAGGAGGAGGTTGGCAGTGCAAGAAAGGATGAGGACGAGATCAGTATTGATTTCACCTCTTTTATGGAATCGCTGCAGTAGGGCTTATTTTCTCTTTCCCGCCTTTTTCTCGTTTATGACATCATGCATGGAGTACTTCTTCACAACCATTGCCTTTAGCATGTCTATGTTCTCGTAGCTTGTCTTTCTTGCAAGCTTCTCCGCCTGCTGAAACTTGTGCGAGTAGGAGTTGTATGCAGTTAGCGCAGCAACAAGCGCATCACGCTCATGAAGGTTGCTGATCTTCTTTCCAGCAATCGCCTCCTCCTTTCTCCTTACGCTTATGTCCTCCTTTGGGACGAAAACCTTTGAGCCGAATGCTGCGGCAAGCTTGTTTATCACGTGCGTGGAGTTCTTCTTGTCGCTTGCGATTATGACAGGGGTTCCAGCACTCTTTATCCTGTCGACAAACCAATCGAACCCTACAAAGCGCGAATAGTCGATATAGACCGGATTTCCCTCAAGGTCAATGCATGCTATCGCAGCGGTCTTGCCGGGATCCACTCCTACGATTATATGCCTCATTAAATCCTCAGCACAAGGTGCTGTTTGCGTAGCAGACCGCCTGGTTTGCAGTCTGCGGTATGGACTGGTAAGTGCAATCCGTCACTACGGAGGGAGTGGCGGTGATGTTGTAGTACTGTGCCAGGATCACCTGCGCATTTAGGGTAGGTGTCGAGGCTGCAATGCAGCTGTTTAGCGAGGTGATGTTTAGCCTTGACTGGTTTGCAAGCTGCGCAAGAAATGAGGGCTGGATGTATGCGTTTGAAAAGAATGACTGCAGATTGGAGACGAACCTTGTGAAGTTCTGCTGCGGAGCCGCGCAGAAGATGTATTTGCCTAGCGCCTGCGTGTTGTTCACGTTCTGCTTCTCTGCGATTGCAAGCGTCGCGCTGCCCGAGACGATCTTGATGGTCGCATTTAGGTTGCTGCCGAACTTTTGCTGTATCGAGGTTAGGTTGTTTAGGCTCGCGATCGATCCGGGCGCATAAGGGTCTATGAACCAGTACTGCTGAAGGGGTTTTTGCTGCAGGCATGCCACCTTTCCACTAAGCTGCACCACGCCACTTGAGACAACGTAGTTGCTCACAACCTTTGATGTCGAGACAGTCTGGATGTATGGCCTGACAAGCGTCAGGTTTGAATCGTAAAGAAGAAACGAGGCATAGAAGCGCTCTCCTGTAAGCGGGTTTGTCGCTGGAACGCTCGCAAGCCACTGCGCGCTATTTGGTATGTAACCGGCAGTCATGTTCTGCACTGATGAGAAGTACGGCAACACCGAGAGGGAGCCGTTCACAAACGCATAGCTTGCAAGTATCTGCCCGACTCTCATCTTGACGCTGCTAAGGTCGTGGACTGGGGCGCAGCTTCCGCTTGCAGAGCCGTTTGTGCAGTTGAGTACGACAGTGGAGTTTGTGACTGGTTGCGAGTTTGAGACAACAAGCAGCAGCGCGGCAAGGATTGCCACAAGGAGTATTAGCGCGACGTGTATTCCGTCAAGCCCGCCGAGCCTTCCGATAGGCCTAACCACGATCTTCGGTTCCTCCTGCTGCTGCTTTTTTGCCATTTTGAACACCAACGGGTCCGACGGGATTTTCAACGTTAGTTTTTGAACCCGTGGCCTACGCCTTAGGACGGCGCCGCTCTATCCAAGCTGAGCTACGGACCCAGACTAGATAGGGTTGTATATTATTTTAACCCTATCGCTCAGCATGAAAAAGTGCGAATCAGAATTATACGATTATGTAGAGAATGATTATATACTGCGGAGAGATTAGTTTCTGAAAGGGGGAACAATGAAGGAGTACAGGGCTTACATAAAGAAATCTACTCTTGAAGGAGCAATAAAGTGCCCGCCTGGAAAGAGCGAGACACATAGAGAGATTTTCCTTTCATCTTTTAGCGAGGGGGTGAGCAACATACAGAATCCTCTTCTCTCAAGGGACACGCTTGCCACAATCGAGGCGTGCAGAAAATTCGGGGCAGCAATCACACTAAAAGAGAACAACACCCTTGTGATAAAGGGAAGGCCTAAGCTGGAAGATCACGACAGGAAGATAGATGCCTCAAACTCTGGAACCACAATAAGAATAGCCGCAGCGCTCTCCGCCCTAAGCAGAGGGGAGACAGAGCTGGACGGGGACAGCAGCCTGCGCACAAGGCCCATGAGGCCTCTGATCAATGCGCTCAGAGACTTGGGTGCGGAATGCAGTGCAAGCAAAGACGGCCTTCCGCCAATCTGGGTGAGGGGCAAGGTAGCTGGCGGGGAGGTGTTTGTAGACGGATCGGTTTCGAGCCAGTTCATATCGGCTCTCTTGATTTCTGGGGCGCTCATGGAGGAGGGCCTCACGCTCACGATAACTGGAAACCTTGTTTCCTACCCTTATGTCGAGGGCACGATAGAGGCAATGAAAAGGCATGGCGTAGGGGTAAAGACCGTTGTTCCGAACAAAAAATACAGGGTAGCAAAACAGGCATATTCCCCGGCTGACTACGAGATTTCTGGGGACTGGTCAAGCGCTGCGCTGATAATTGTGATGGCAGGCCTTGTTGGGAGAAAGGTTGAGATAGTGGACAATATCTCGCAGTCCTTCCAGGGGGACAGGGCGATTCTGGGATACGTGCAGCAGGTTGGAATGAAGATAAAAAGCGACGGGAAGAGGATTTTTGTTGAGAGCCCGAAGTACCTGAGCGGCGGAAGATTCGATCTTAATGCGACCCCGGACCTTCTTCCTGCAATTGCGCTCCTCTCACTCAAGTCGCCTGAGCCCATAGAAATATTCAACGTTGCGCATGCGCGGAAAAAAGAGACCGATAGGATAAAGGTGATCTGCCAGGAATTCGAGAAGATCGGAATCGAGGTGACGGAAAGAGGGGACGGCATGCGGCTTCAGTGGAACGGGGAGCTCTACGGCACGGACTTTAATTCGCACGACGACCACAGGCTGTTCATGGGGTTTGCCATCGCTGGCATGTACATCGGGAACTGCAGCGTCTCCCATCCTGAATCGGTGGACGTCTCCTTCCCGGGATTCATCGAGGAGATGACAAGGCTGCGTGCCAAAATCGAGGTTAGATGATGAAGTTTGGAAAGTTCTTTGACAAGCGGAATTCGATCGAGTCGGTAGACGATGAATTGGGAAAGGTGAGCAGGAGGCTTGAGGAGATAATGAAGATGAGCCTTAGAAAGAACAACCTTGTTGAATTCAAGAGCGACTCTGAGAGGACAAAGAGCTTCGGCACCAGCATCACAGTAAGGCTGGGGAAGGGCGCGCAAATGAAGGAGGCGATTGTCTCGGCATACGTCGGGCAGGCAATAGAGGCCCTTGGCATACTTGAGAGCGAGAGGATGCGAGCGCTGCTCGCCCATACAAATTCCAAGAGCATAGACGAGCTGATGCTTAACCTCAACAGCATCTTTAGGATGTACGGGGACAGGATTTACAACTCAGGGGGTTTCTCCAGAAGGGACCATAGGATCCTCTCAAGAAACGTAACCGAGATGTTTGTCGTCCCGGAGATACTGATGATAAACAGCGCAAGCGTCGCGTTCCAGCAGCTCTTCACTGCGGATTATGTGACAAACGGCAACAAGAAGAGGGCGGTGCAGATGGCAAAGGTGGGACTGGGAATGGGGGCACGCAGGAATCTTGATGGCGACGAATTTGTACGCTCCTTCATGTTCATGATCGAGGCGCCCAACTCTAGGGATCTAATCAGCCACTACTACTCGAAGTTCGCCTCTGTCCACAACATGCCTGAGAGCGAGGTCATGGAGATAACCCAGAACAACCTCGCCTGGGGAATGCTAAGGCTCATGCTTGAGGTCGACATGAAGAGCGAGATTAGCCTCAAAAACCTAGGACAGATGCTAAAGGGAGGATATGCTGAGACAATGGAGACGCTTGGCAAATACTCGGAGAGCTACAGAAAATATCCTGGAAGATTACATTCTCTCAAGAGGTTCAATGCCGATTAGTCTCAGGGCGTTTCCTAGGGTCTGCTTTGCGCAGTAGGTTATTGCAAGCCTCACCTCCCTAGACTCCCCTCCGGTTATTATCGGCATCTTCTCGTAGAACTTGCTGAAGAGCGATGAGAGGTTTAGCAGGTAGTCGGTTATGACGTTTGGGCGGTACTCCCTTGCCGCCTTCTCCACCATTTCGTTAAAGCCGCCGATCAGCTTGATGAGCTCAAAGTCCGCGCCGCGCTCAACCTTCTGGGCATTTATCGAGGCGGGGATTTTAAACGCTCCCTTTTCCAGAACCCTTGTTGCGCGCGCATGCGTGTAGCTGCAGTACGGTCCCGAGTCGCCCTCGAATGTGAGCGCCTTGTCCCAGGAGAAGACGATCTCGCTCTCCGCTGCGAACTTGAGGAACTCGAACTTTATCGCCGCAAGCGCGACGGAGTTTGAGATGGAGTCAAATGAGGACTTGTCGCTGATGTTCTCGCTCTGTGAGACTATTTTGTGCGCAACCTCCTTTGCCTCGCGAAGCAGATCGTCTGCAGTGAAGTTCTTTCCGTCCCCCATCCAGCTTCCGCTCCTTGTGCTCAGGTCCGAACCCTTTATCGTGACACGACCGTATGCGAAATGTATTATTCCGTCTGCGATCTTCTCCTCGCCGATCAGCGAGAACATCGCCTTCATTATCTGCTGCTCATATTTCTGCCTGACATCGATTATGTTTATCGCCAGATCCACCTTTCCAAAGTCCATTGCCTCTCCGGACTTCGATGTGACGTAGAGCGGCTTTTCGTTGTCTTGGTCTATGAACTTTGAGTACCTAAACGCGCTCTCGATGAGGCCGAACTTCCAGCTGTGGAAGGCGAAGTCCTTTGCGATGTAGGTTGCGGCGCCGTTGCTTCTAATAATCACCTTTGCCTCCTCCTCGTTTCCGATTAGCTCCTTTGCAAATCTGGCTATCTTGTGCATCTTGACAACTGTCGAGTGCGCGTACTTGCCCTCACTTGGCTTGTCTAAAATCCCCTTAATCTCGGCGAGCTTTAGTGCCTTCTCAAGAAGCTTTGCGCGCACTATGTCGCTCTCCCAGATCATCACGTCATGGTATATCCCATACGCCATTGCGGTCTCAAGCTGCGCCCTCACACACTTCTCCGCAAGCTCCCGCACAGTCCTTGACTCATCTGAATCAAGATCCTCAAGTTTCTTTAGTATGATGTCTAGCTCCTTCTTCATGTTTTGCTTCTCCATCTCCTTGTTGACAAGCACGTACTGCTCTCCCATCCACTGGTCGAACTTCTTGTCTGGCTTGCTAGAGAGCTTCATCCATCCCCAGAGGCTCTCTGCCATCTGCAGCCCAAGATCATCAATGTAGTCCTCGCGCTCAACATTAAATGAGACAAACTTGAGTATGTTTGATATTGAAGCGCCGAGCACTGCGTTTCGCACGTGGCCGACGTGCCAGGGCTTGTTCGGGTTGACGCTGGGGAACTCGACGATGACCTTCTTTCCCTTCCCCGAATCCGACGCACCATAGCACTCCTTCTCCGCGATCACTCGCTCTAGAACAAGCGTTGAATACTCCTTTTCATCAAGGACCGCGTTGACGTATCCGTTTGCCTCGGAGAAGTTCTTGAGAAGCCTTGTCGGCTTTGCGTTCTTTGAGATGTGGATTGCAATCTCTCTCGGATTCTTCTTCATCATCTTGCCGAGCCGAAATGCAATCGAGGTGCTGAGATCTCCCAGCTCGCTCTTTGGGATGCTTATGGAAGAGGCTACATCATCTATGCCGATCTCCACGCCCTCAAAGCCGAACTTCACCGCAGCTAGGACAATCTCTGCGAACTCGGATTTTGCCTGCTCTGAAGGAGATGAGGACATTCAATCAGATAACATTCTTGTCGAATTCTTTTATAATCTTCGGTATCCTCTCGATGATGTCGCTTGCAAGTATGTGCGTTCCTTCGTCAACATAGAGCTCATCGCCTATCCTTGCATGCAGGTAGGCGGCGGCGGTCGCGGAGATTAGCATGTCCTTGTTTCTTGCGGCATAGCCAGCGATTATCCCGGAGAGGACATCGCCTGTTCCCATTGTCGCAAGGGCGGAGGAATCGGATGAGACTATCTTGACGACTTTGCCGTCAGTGAGGATTGTCTGGTGTCCCTTGAGAAGGATGTTGGTGCCAAGATGGTTTGCTGCCCTTACAGCAGCTCTGATTCTGCTCTTCAGGTTGTCTTTTTTTATCTTTGCGCCTGAGAGGTGGGAGAACTCCTTCTCGTTGGGTGTGAGTATGGTTCTGTAACCTAATTTGATCGGAGCGTTTATCGAATAGATCGCATCGGCATCCACGACGAGCATCTTGCCTAGCCTAGAAAGATAGCTAACCAGTGACGCGGCTGCGGCGAGGCTCTCTTGCGACCTTCCCAGACCAGGGCCTATAACTACTGAGTCTGAGCTCTTTGTTGCACGCCGCAGAATCGGAAGATCGGCAGTGGAAATGTCTTGGGACTCAGTTTCAATAACTATTATATTTGGAGAGACTTTGCGCACGATGTTTGCTATGCTCCTTGGCACGCATGTTATGGTGTACCCGATTCCGACCCTTAGCGCCGCAAGTGTGGAATAAGCAGAATTGGATGCGAGGGAGGGGGCGCCGTGGATGTTCTTGCTTCCCCCTATTATCACCGCCTTTCCATTCTCCTTCTTGCTAGAGTACTTGCCCCTAGGGACAGATGCAAGATAAAGATCCCCAGGCCCTGCAATGATTTCCGCATCGATGGGGATCCCTACGGCGACCACAACCACCTTCCCCACATTCTTGTTGTGCACAAGCTGCGCCTTCATTTTGTGGTATGTAAGCGTGTAATCGGCATTGACCACTTTTTTATTCTGTCCGTCTTCTGTGAGTCCAGATGGAACATCGACCGCAACCACAATCTTTTTCGATGCGTTGATTGCATCAATTGCCCTTGACGCCTCATCGCGTATCTTTCCATGGAAGCCTGTTCCGAAGATCGCATCGATAACAACATCGCTCTCGCCCAAAAGCTGGGTGATTAGCTGCTCCGCATTCTCAATTATCGCAATCGTGGGAATCTGCGAGATTGCGTTGAGATGGAACTTTGAGTCGGGGTTTATCTCTTCCCTGTTTCCAATAAGCGCCACCTTGACATCGTACTTTTTGCACAGATACTTTGCCGCAGTGAAGCCATCGCCTCCGTTCTTGCCCCTCCCGCAGACAATCAGAATCCTCTTTTCGGCCGTGAACTTCTTTGATACGAATTCCGCGACCGCCCGTCCCGCGTTGTCCATCAGCTCATTTTGCGAGATGCCCAGCGCTATTGTGTTCATGTCGACTGCACGCATCTCCTCTATGGTGAGCACCTGCTTTGTGAACTTCGCAAACTCCTTTAAACCGTGTAATGTGTGCATCCCGCTTCGCCTAATAGTGTTGAAATGCGAAATATTAAATAAGCCTTTTAGACTTTCCATCAGCATATTTAGCAAGGGGGCAATCCTATGGTCAAGGTCTACAAGAGCAAGGAGAAGCTGGTAATCTACCTTCCGTTCGACGTGATAGAGACCCTGAGCCTAAAGGAGAACGATGAGGTCGACTTTTTTAGATTCAAGGACAACTCGTTTATCTTCGCAAAGAAATCAGACATAACAGAGCTTATTGTTGGCAAGCCGCCAAAGGAGATGGCCGCCCCAAAGCCGATCATCTATCCTGCAATCAACGCAACCGGAGAAATATCAAGGGAGGAGATTGACGTGCTAAAGAAGCTAGACACGCTCAAGTACAACACCCGAAGCAAGGAGAACGTGCTCAAGATACTAGACAAGGAGGAGAGGATCCTGCTCAAGGGGCTGATGAAGAAGAAGGCGGTCTCGCTCTTTGCCAAGGAGAGCGGAAAGGATCCGCTCTTTAGCATCTCAAAGAACATTTACGACAGATTCCTGATGAGAAAGAACGCTCAGCAGGCCGCCACGCCCAAGCCCTCTGAGGTCAAGATGGATGCGCCGCGGTTCAGGCAGAGCTCTGGAGCGGCAAACCCTGCCGATGAGAACCAGAACGTTGCAAAACTCGAGAAGGAGGGTTTCATAGTCCTGCAGTCCGAGCCCGAGGCGTCGAGCCTCTCGCTTGCGCTTGAGGGAAGCATAAGAAGGGGGCAGGTGCTTGGAACGCGCTCGTTCAACAAGAAATTCTACATAATCCTGAGGACCTTCTTTGACAAGTACGGGCCGAAAATTCTCAAGACCCTAAAGCAGGACGACATGAAGGTCTCGCAGATAGCATCCGAGATAGGCGTGGACGAGGACGGGATACGCGCAATACTCTACCTGCTCGCTGAGAGCGGGGATGTGAGCGAGAAGAGAAAGGACTTTTTCACCCTTGCCTGATCAGGCAAGCACTGCGAAGTGATCTAGGACCATTATCACAACTGCGAAAGCTGCGATTCCGATAAGGATAAGCTTTGCGTTCATCTGGGGTCCCTGCGAAGGGGCGTCATAGAAGCTCATCACTCCTGCCTGGTTCTGCGGTGTTGAAATTCCTGCCATGTAAACAGATATCCTAGCCTAGGAAATTATTTAAAGCTTAACAAATGTACGGCCATTAGGCAATCTATAAATAACCCCCAAATAACTTACTTTGGATTGCGTGGAACGCACACCGCTTAAAGTGGATTTCAGATACATGGCGCAAAGCCTGACCGGCTCAGAGTATACTCTGCTCGACTTGATCAGAAGCAAGGGAAAGCTGGATTTCGCCGAGGCGAGCAACGGAACGAACGCGACCCAGAAGAATATCGCAATATACACGCTAGAGCAGAAGGCGCTCTGCGAGATGCAGGGAAACGCCCTTATCCTAACAGACTACGGAAACAAGGTTCACGACTTGATAGATTCAGACATGAGCCTCAAAGCCTCATTGATCTCAAGCGCCGTTTTCATCGTGCTCGAAGGAGATGTTCCGAGGGAAAATGAAGTCGGAATAAACATGAGGCAGGCCATTGAGATACTGCGCTGCTAGGATTTCTTTCCGAGCCCCCACAGATTTTGTATGTAGGCAACCTCCACATCCACAGTCTTCTCAATCAGCCACCTGAAGACGCTCTCGATAAGATTTGGGGACAATTCGTATTTTGCTGCTGTGTTGCGCGCCTTTAGTATTACCAGATCCTCCCGACTGCTGTCCCTCAAACTTTGCCTTAGTAGCTGCGGGTTTTGGGAGATCTTTGGCAACTCGGGATTGTTCTGGGCCTTTGACTGGGCCACAAAGAGCCCCACCCCAGTTATCCTCTCATTCATCAGCTCCAAAATCTCCGCATCCTTTGAGGCCGCCTGGCCGTATGTTGTGGGATCCTCTCCAGCCTCGCAAAGCTGTGCGGGAATCGAGCGGTAAAAATTAATCAGCTCTTCCTTTATAACTATTCCAAAATCCGCGACTCCGCTTTCGGGAACAACCCTGTTGACAGGGCTCTTTGCAAGCCTCCTCTTGAAGAGCGGGTGCTGGTCTGGATAGTTGAATCTTCCGAGCGAGGCATGATAGACCTCAAGCCGCTCGAGCGCAAACTCGAGAAAGGAGATGCCAGAGCGGTTCTTGATCGTCACCGCATCCGCAATGTAAATCGAATCGTTTGCCTTGAACCTTGATCGGTCCTTTAGCGCGCTTATTGTGACCTCGGTGAGCTGATCAAGCTTGACGCGGATTTCCTTTAGTTCTACCATACGCCAAATCCCCTTTCCGATTATTTAAAGAGTTGTTGGGGATTCGTATAATTCCAACTTTTGCATAGGGATTGCAGGTTTGCAAACATCTTTTAATTCCATATGCGCTAGAAGTAATGGGGAGATTTGTGGCAAGGATTCAGAGCGCAATGGAGTATCTGATGACCTACGGGTGGGCAATCCTAATCATAGCCGTCGTGCTCGGTGCTCTGTATCAGCTTGGAATTTTCAACAGTAGCGGCACGGGAGCATCAAATGCGTGTCTCACTGCGCCAGGATTCATCTGCCAAAATCCGATACTCAACACCACAGGATGGCTGGCGATAAAATTTGGGCAGATAGGGACTGGTGCAATAACCATAACCAATACAGCGTGCACAACAAATACCACGGCGCCTACAGCTACACAAAGTACTTACATTATACTTACATCCGGGCAGACCTCCGCAATTCCATTTAGCTGCCCGCTGAGTTCAAACGCGATTGGCACAAGCTTTAAGGGTTACTTGTGGCTTACCTACAGCACTGCGAGCACAAGCGGGATTATCGATAGGATAGCGGTTGTGAGCACCAAGATAACAACTTTTGGAAATGTGACCAATCTGCTCGGAGGGGTTGTACTCCCTAAATTCAGCGCTACTGGTGGAACAGTCACATTCTCAGGAGGGCATGAGATACACACCTTTACCTCAAATGGAGTATTCACTTTAACGGGCGGTCCTGGCTCAGTCAATGTTTTAGTGGTTGGCGGGGGAGGCGGAGGAGGATCGCAGGGCGGCGGCGCATATGGCGGGGGAGGCGGAGGAGGAGGCGGATTCCAGTCAGTCAACAGCATATCACTCACACCGACAGCATACTCGGTAACTATAGGCTCTGGCGGCGCCGGAAGTGCGCCAGCACAGTTTCGCGCAGGATTCCCAGGCACCAGCAGCATATTTTATACAGTGACGGCGGTGGGAGGGAACGCTGGCAATTTTGGAAGCGGATGTTGCGGTGGTGACGGAACAGGTGGAAGCGCGGGAAGCGGCCCATCTGGAGGAGCGGGAGATGGATTCTCGGGAGGAGGTGGAGGAGGCGCAGGAGCAGTAGGAACCGCAGCTTCAAGCACCACTCCTGGAAATGGTGGTAACGGATTATCTAGCACTATCAGCGGAGGCTCGGTGACTTACGCAGGTGGCGGCGCAGGCGGTGGATATTTCTCACCTGGGAGCAGTGGATCCGGAGCGGTTGGCGCCGGTGGATTCGGGGGAAGCAACGGAGGGCCTGGCACAACCGGAGGCACAGGAGCAGCAGGAATTGTGATAATAAGCTTCAACCAGCTCGGAAACGGAACGCCGTAAAATTAAAGTATCCTGAAAATATGAAACGAATTCTAGTTAGGCCCAGAAACCTTCTTTTCTGTCTCAACCTTTATCTTGTCTATGAACTCCTCAACCTTGACGCCGAACTTCTGGCCCCCGCTCCTTGCTCTCACCGCGATTGTCTGGGCCTCTACCTCCTTTTGCCCAACCACAAGCATGTAAGGAATCTTGAGAAGCTGAGCCTCCCTTATTTTGTACTCGAGAGTCTTGTCCGATATGTCCAGTTCCACCCGCATCCCGGAGGATTTGAGTTCCTCGTAAACCTTTGCCGCGTACTCGTTTGCGCCCTCTGAGATTGAGATTACCTTTGATTGGATTGGGGCAAGCCAAGTCGGGAACTTTCCCTGGTAGTGCTCGATTAGTATACCGATGAATCTCTCCAAAGAACCGTATATAGCGCGGTGAATCACTATCGGCACGTGGTCCTTTCCGTCCTCGCCAACGTATGCGAGCCTGAATCGCTTTGGCATCTGCATGTCAAGCTGGATTGTGCCGCACTGCCACTCCCTGCCCATCGAGTCCTTTATGTCGACGTCTATCTTTGGGCCGTAGAATGATCCCTCCTTCTCCTTTAGCTCGTACTT
>Ga0307374_10001270_pt1 | contig 46796 bp, 43 predicted proteins | sample OX3MG_FD_202532 | JGI IMG/M metagenome (GOLD analysis project Ga0307374, IMG submission 202532) | Soil microbial communities from Risofladan, Vaasa, Finland - OX-3 | ecosystem: Environmental > Terrestrial > Soil > Coastal area > Acid sulfate soil | place: Finland: Risofladan, Vaasa | collected...
TCGGTGTCATCGGACCCTGTGGTGCTTTCGACGAAGTGCTCAACCAGGTCCTCGGGCCCGACCCTGCGTCGTGCGCCGACCAGACGGGTCCGTTGCCCGGTGAGGGGTCGAACGCCAGCGCCGGAAACGCATCGTCCGGCTCCTCCTCGTCGCCGTCCGCCGCACCTTCCTCTTCCACCTCTACGACCTCGCCATCCGGGACGTCAGGGACCGGCCAACCGGCCGGAAGCGACCTCACCGGGCCGAACTCTGGGCTGGGTGGGCTCTCCCAGCTGATCAGCCCGCTGTTGCAGGGGACCGGGTGATGGGAGCGCTCCGAGCCGCGTTCACGTCGAAAGTCGTCCGCTTCGCGGTCGCCGCTGTCGTCATCGTCGCCGGTGTCATCGTCGGGGTCGAGGCGACGAAAGGCCCTTCGACCTATCCGATCAACGTCGTGTATTCGAGCGCTCCCGGGCTGTTCACCGGTGCGGCCGTCGATGTCCTCGGCGTCAAGGTGGGGACGGTCACCAACGTGCAGAACGTCGACGACAAGGTCCATGTCACGCTGGCCGTGGACCAAGGGACCCGCATTCCCTCATCCGCTTTCGCATCTTTGGTGGCGGCCCAGCTGTTGGGCTCGCCTGACGTCGACCTGAACCCCGGATACACCGGCGGCCCCACCCTGAGCCCCGGCGCCACCATCGCGCAGGACTACACCGCGGTCCCAGTATCGACTGAGGAGCTCCTGAAGGAATTGCAGCACACCCTCAACGCCATCAATCCGCACGCAGTCGGCAATCTGGTGACCAACCTGGCCACCGATCTCGACGGCCAGGGGACGAACCTCAACAAGCTGATCGCGTCGGCGGCGGGCACGGTGCAACTTCTGGCGACGAAGGGGAACGATCTCGGCCAGCTCAACGGCACCCTGGCGCAGCTGACCGGGACGCTCGACACCGACACCAGCCAGATTGAGCAGCTTGTCCAGCAATACGACACGGTGTCGACGACCGTGGCCCAGCATTCGGGTCAGCTCGGCGACGCCATCACCCAGTTGGCGGGAGCGAGTTCGGGGCTGGTCAGCCTGCTCGTGCCCAACCTCGCGCCGCTCGAGGCAGACGTGGGAACGGTCACCACCGTCGGGCGGACGCTCGACCGCAACCTGTCCTCCGTCGACGAGATCCTGCAGAACGGGAACAACCTCTTCCAGGGCGCGGCGCGCGCCTACGATCCGAATTACAACTGGCTCAATCTGAACCTCGCCGCGGCGCCGGGCGTGACCGGCGCCTACATTGCGGGCCTCCTGCGCGACCGACTCGCGGGAATCTGTCGGCGCATCGTCGCCAACCACTCGACGGGCCTCTCGGCAGCGGTGCTCGGCACCCTCAACCAGTGCGGCGACCCGTCGTCGGGGTTCTTTGACCCGCTCCTGAACGACATCCCGACCATCCTCAACACCTTGAGCGGGGGGAGTGGCGCCGCCACCGCTCAGTCACTGTTGCAGCAAGGCCTGACGCAGATTGCCAACGCGGAGCAGGGCTCCAAGGCTACGCCCACGACGCCCGCACCGGCGGCGCCGGCCACGAAGAGCCCGGCCCCAGGCTCGTCCACGACGACGGCCACGGTACCGCCTTCGACCACGACCACCACCACGACTCCGTGCGGCCTTCTCGGCGCTGTGCTCGGTTGCTCGGGCTCCGGCTCGGGCTCGGGCTCCTCGAGCGGTTCGGGACTCGGTGGTTTGTTGTCGAGCCAGGTGACGCATGCGGCCAACCAGTCGACGGCGGCAGTGGCCGTGGCGGCCCCGGCCACCCATGTGGCTCCGACACTGACGGCCCCTTCCGCCTCGTTGTTGCCGCCGCTGCCCCAGAGTCAGAACCGCGGGCGTCACGGGCACGCGCGGCGCGGCCTCCTGTCGGGGTGGGTGCACGACGTGGAGGGGTGGTTCTGATGCAGGCTTCGCAAACCCGCGGGTCGCGGCGCCGCGCTCTGGCCGCCGTGCCTCTCCTTGTCGCGCTGGTCCTCGCGCTCGCCGGATGTTCGGTCTCGGGTGGCGGAGGCCACCGCACGGCGACCGCCGTCTTCACCGATGTGGGGGATCTCGCCAATGGAGCCCAGGTGCAGATGGCCGATGTCCCGGTCGGCTCAGTGCGCTCGATCGCACTCGACGGGAGCAAGGCAAAGGTGACGCTGGCCTTCAACAGCGGCGTGCGGATCCCTGCCGACGTCAGCGCCGCCATCAACCGGACCACCATTCTCGGTGACCAGTTCGTGCAGCTGAACGTCCCCAAGAACGAGACGGGGGTCGCGGCCGCCACCGCGCCGCAATTGGCCGACAGGGCCACCATTGCCCACACCTCCCTGGTCCCTGACGTGGAGCAGTTCGTCGCGGCCGGATCGCAGGTCTTCGGTGCCATCTCGACGACGCAACTCGAGCAGATCATTGAAGCCGGCGGCGAAGGGTTCACCGGACAGGAGGCGTCGCTCAAGGCATTCCTGGCGGACCTGTCGACGGTGGCAACGGGGTACGCGCAGCACACCAGTGACATCACGCAGGCGGTCAACGGCCTGAACAGCCTGACCGCCTCGCTCGCGCCGTCCAGTGGTGCGACCGCCACCGCGCTCTCGAACCTGTCGCAGACGGTGGCCATCCTGGCCAAGAACTCGTCGCAGTTCGAAACCCTGCTGCAGTCGCTGGACGACCTGTCGTCCCAGGGCCGCAGCATTTTGGAGAACTACTACCCGCAGATCGTCACCCAGTTGCAGACCCTGCAGGCGGTGAGCGGACAACTCGCGCAGCATCAGGCCGATCTGGCTGGGCTCCTCTCGCAGATCCCGGCGGCGGACACTGCACTGCCGCGGGCGGTGCAAAACGGCTACGTGCAGCTCTACGAGAACATCATCGTATGCGGGATCCCGGGTCTGGGCGAGAACAGCTCGGCCGCCTTCACCTGTGCGCCGAACTCGGCGGGAGCGAGCTCCAAATGATCAATCGCCGTCTCATCATCAACCTGATCGCGTTCTTCTTCGTCAGCTTCGCGCTCGTCGTCTATGGCATTGTGAACCTGCTCGGGAACCCGCTCCAGAGCCCCACGACCCTCACCACCCAGTTTGCGGACGCGTCGGGCCTCTATTCGGGCTTCGAGGTGGAGCTCAACGGCGTGCCGGTCGGGACGGTGACGTCCACGGCGCTTACGACGAATGCCACCAAGGTCACCATGCGTATCAATCCCGGGACGAAGGTGCCCGATGACGTCCAGTCCTCGGTCCAGATCGCCAACGACCTCGGCGAGCAGGTCGTGAACCTGGTGCCGAGTCACGGGGGTGCAGTGCAGCCGCTGAAGAGCGGCGCCGACGTGCCGGCCGCCATCGACCAGGTTCCCGCCAATGTCGGCGCCGTGGTCGCCTCGGCCACCCGCCTCCTCCAGGCGATTCCGGCCGGCAACCTCAACAAGTTGATCGGGGAGTTGGCGACCTCGCTGGCCGGACAGGCCGGGAACCTGCGCACCATCATCAGCGCCGGGACCACCTTCTCGAAGGAATTCGTGGCCTACCAACAGCAGTTCACCGAGCTCTTGGCCAATGCGCCCCCCTTCCTCGATGCGATCACCGCGGTCGCGCCGGCGCTCCGCCAGGACGTGGCCAATACGGCGGCATTGGTGCAGGTCCTCGCGCAGCAGAAGACGGGATTCCACACCTTGCTGACGTCGGGATCATCGGCGTTCAACGCGGTGGACAGCCTTCTGACCTCGCAGTCGGCCAACCTCGGCTGCTTCCTCCACGACAGCGCCGACATCCTGTCCAACGTTGCGCAGCCCACCAATCTCACCAACCTGTCGCAAGGCCTCGCCTACAACACGTACTTCTTCGGCGCCGTCGAGAACATCGCCGTCCAGGGGTTGGCCAAGCCGACCACGAGCGGCGCGGCGGCGACCAATCAGACGTTTCTGCGCACCCGCTTGTTCTTCCCGCCCGTCCTCGACCAGCAGGCGCAGTCGTACAGTTCGGCCAACACCATTCCCGACACGTTGCCCGGGGCCGGTTGCGTCACTGCCTTCGGGAATGGTGTCGGCGCCGCAACGCAGCCGGGCTTCACGCCTGCCGCCGGCGGTCACGTGGTGGCGCCGTCGGCGCAGCAGGCCGACGTCGAGGTTGCGTCGGCGACACGGGTCGGACAGGCGGCCAGCGCGTCGTACCGCGAGCCGGCCAATCGGGAAGGGATGTTGCTGGCACTGGGTGGGCTCGTGGTTCCGGCCCTTTTCCTGGCCTGGGGCGCCCGCCCCTCCCGCCGCAGGACCCGGCGGCGGGCCTGAGAGATGTCCCGGCCCACCACGTCGGCGAGCCGGGAGCTGTGACACATGGAGGGAGAACGGAGAGTCATGACCATGACAGAAGAAGAGACAACAGACAGCGGAGTGAAGGTGGTGGGTGCGCCCATGTCCGACGACGAGGCTGCGGTCCCGAAGGAACCGAAGCCGAAGAGGAGAGCGCCGCGGGGCGGGACCGACCGCTCCGTCCCCAGCCGGAGAGCCTTTCGGCTGGTGAGCTTCCTGGCCGTCATCGGCGTCATCGGCACCTTGGTCTTCGGGGTCCTCTACACGACCAAGAGCTCCAACGGCGGATCGGCGCAGGACCCGGCGGTCCTGACCGCGTCCCGGGCCTTCCTGACCGACTTCTTCAACTTCAACGCGAAGACGGTTGATTCAGACTTCAATGCGGTCGATGGCATGGCGACGGGCGCCTTTGCGACCCAGGCGCAGCAGTTCTTCAACGCCTCGATTCGCAAGGCACTGGAGCAGGCGCTCGCCGAATCACGCGGGCAGATCCGCTACGTGGTCGTCCAGTCGGAGAATCAGAGCGCAGGCACCGCCTCGGTGTATGCCGTGGTCGACCAGACCTATGTCAACAACAAGATCACCTCACCCCAGGCCGATGTGGTCCGGCTCGTCGCCGACCTCAAGCTGGTCAACGGGGTGTGGAAGATCTCGGACGTGACGGTGCTCGAGGGCGCCACCCCCGCCAGCACGGGCAGCGCCTCGGGCTCGGCGGGCTCGAACGTGCCCGGGCAGTAGGGAGACTCTCCGGGCCTAGGATCGTGTCGGGCTGCGTGCGGGTCTGTGGTTGAAAGTCGAGGCCAGTCGCAGGCAAAACGACCCACGTAAGGCGACTTGTGGTCGCTGAGCATGGTGCGGCTTAGAGGTAAGCCCTGCCCGCTGCGTCCCCGGCTGTCGGGGGCGGGTGGAGACGAGGCGATGCGCGCCAACACGGTGCCGTTGGGTGTGGCGGTTCGCCACCGCGCCGCCGGGACCGGCGCGTCACCCTCGCGGCAGGCGAGTGTGGGGTCAAAGACCAGGTCAGCCGCACGCAGCCCCAATGGAGCGCCAAGGCCAGGCGGCGGCTCCAGGCCCGTCGCGGCCGGTAGGATCGTGCCCCCATGAGCGTGTTCACGAAGGTCCTGCGCGCCGGCGAGGGCAAGAAGGTCAGAAGGCTGGCCGAGCTCGTCCCTCTGATCGGCGACCTCGAGCCCGAGATGCAGGGCCTGAGTGACGATGCCCTGAAGCACAAGACGGTGGAATTCAGGGAGCGGCTCGAGCAGGGCGAGACCCTCGACGACCTGCTCATCGAGTCGTACGCGGTCGTCCGGGAGGCGGCCTGGCGGGTGCTGGGCCAGCGCCATTTCGACGTCCAGCTGATGGGTGGAATGGCCCTGCACTTCGGGTGGATCGCCGAAATGAAGACCGGAGAGGGCAAGACCCTGGTCTCCACCCTCCCGGCCTACCTCAACGCCCTCGACGGCGAGGGCGTGCACATGGTCACGGTGAATGAGTACCTGGCCACCCGCGACTCGGAGTGGATGGGGCGTTTGCACCGCTGGCTCGGCCTCACGGTGGGTCGGATCGGGGCCGACATCGACGACGATTTCGTCAAGCGGCGCGCGTACGCGGCCGACATCACCTACGGCACGAACAACGAGTTCGGCTTCGACTACCTGCGCGACAACATGAAGCGCTCCCGTGATGTCATGGCACAGCGAGGCCATTCCTTCGCCATCGTCGACGAGGTCGACTCCATCCTCATCGACGAGGCCCGCACGCCGCTGATCATCTCGGGGCCGGCCGACGAGGCGGCACAGCTCTACTACCAGTTCGCGTCCATTGCGCGCACGCTCACCCGTGATGTCGACTACGAGGTGGACGAGGAGAAGAAGACGGTCGTCCCTCTCGAAGCGGGCATTGAGAAGGTGGAGCAGGCGGTGGGCGTGGAGAACATCTACGACGCCGTCTCGGTGAACTACGTCCATCAACTCACGAAGGCGCTCACGGCCAAGGACCTCTACAAGCGCGACAAGGACTACCTCGTGCAGAACGGCGAGGTGAAGATCGTCGACGAGTTCACCGGGCGCACGCTCGAAGGTCGGCGGTGGTCCGACGGTCTCCACCAGGCCGTCGAGGCGAAGGAGCGCGTGGCCATCAAAGAGGAGAATCACACCTGGGCCACGGTGACACTCCAGAACTACTTCCGGCTGTACGAGAAGTTGTCGGGCATGACCGGCACCGCCGAGACCGAGGCCGGTGAGTTCGCCGCGACCTACGGGTTGCCGGTGGTGCCCATCCCGACCAACAAGGAGATGCTCCGGCTCGACGAGTCCGACCTCGTGTTCAAGTCCGAAGAAGCCAAGTTCAACGCCGTGGTCGACGACATCGTCGAGCGCCATGAGCTGGGTCAGCCCATGCTGATCGGCACCGCCTCGGTCGCCAAGTCGGAGTTGCTGGCGCGCCTCTTGGAGAAGCGGGGCGTGCCCCACAACATCCTCAACGCCAAGCAGCACTTCCGGGAGGCCGAGATCGTGGCCCAGGCCGGCCAGCGCGGCGCGGTCACGGTCGCCACCAACATGGCCGGCCGCGGCGTCGACATCATCCTCGGGGGCAACCCGGAATTGCTGGCTCAGCACGAGTTGGCCGCCGAGGGCGTCGACATCGCCAGCGACGAGGGAGTAGCCGAGCTGGAGCGCCGGCAGGCTGCGGTCGAGGCCCGCTGTCGTGCCGAGGGCGAAGAGGTGCGCAAGCTGGGCGGCCTCTACGTGCTGGGCAGCGAGCGCCACGAGAGCCGGCGGATCGACAACCAGCTCCGGGGCCGGTCGGGACGACAGGGCGACCCGGGGGAGAGCCGCTTCTACCTGAGTCTCGACGACGAGCTGCTGCGCCTGTTCGCCACCGGCGCCATGAGCTGGGTGATGGGGCGAACCCTGCCCGACGACGTTCCCATCGAATCCAAGACGGTGGCCAAGGCAATCGAGCGGGCACAGAACACCGTCGAGGCCCGTAACGCCGAACAGCGCAAGGACGCGCTCAAGTACGACGAGGTGATGGATCAGCAGCGCAAGGTCATCTACGAGCGGCGCTTGCAGATCATCGACGGTGACGACCTCGAGGAGCACACCGAGGACCTCCTGGCCGGCGCGGCGGAGAAACTGGTCGCCGAGCATTGCCCGACCGAGTTCGAGGAGGACTGGGATCTCAAGGGCCTGGTCGACTCGCTGATGCAGTTCTACCCGACGGAGTTCAGCGTGGAGGATCTTTCCCAGGCCGCCACGACCGAGGACCTGGTCGAGTCCATCGTCGAAGAGGCTCTGGACTACTACGAGAAGCACGGCGAGGCGATGCCGGGCGGCGCGGAGACGATGCGCCAGATCGAGCGCGACGTGTACCTGCAGATCATGGACGCCCGCTGGCGCGACCACCTGGCGGAGATGGACAACCTCAAGGACGGTATCCACCTGCGTTGGACCGTCCAGGCCGATCCCCTCAACGCCTGGCAGCAGGAGGGGTACTCCATGTTCGGCCAGCTCATGGAGGTGATCGACAACGACTATCTCCGCTACATCCTCCACGTCGAGGCGGTCCAGCAGCCGGCGGCTGAGCCCGACCTCGACCGGGCGGTCTACGCCGCGGCGGAGGACCCGGTGGCCGAGGCCGGCGCGCTGGCCGCTTCGTTGCTGGCGGACCAGGGTGCGAACGTGCCCGCGCAGACCGCCGTCCTGACCCAGCCCGACGGTGCGGCTGCCGCCGGCAACGGTCGAGCGGCGGGAGGCAGGGCGCAGATCAAGCGCCCCAACGCGCCTGACCCTGAGGCGCTGGTGCCCATCGTCAAGGAGCAACACGAGAAGGTGGGCCGCAACGACCCCTGCTGGTGCGGGAGCGGCAAGAAGTTCAAGTTCTGCCATGGCGCGGCCTGACGGGCCGGCGGCCGAGCTCCCCCGCGACTTCACATCCGAGCTCGCAGCGTTAGGGGAGCGGTTGGCCGAGGCCGAGCGCTATCTCGGGCGCGACAAGCTCGAGGTGCGGCGGGCGGAGCTCGAGGCGGAGGTGGCGCGGCCCGACCTGTGGGACGACGCCGACAACGCGCGCGCCGTGACCAAGGAGTTGGGCAGGGTCTCGGCCGACCTCGAACAACTCGAGACGTTGCGCAGTGTGCTCGAGGACGCGCGGGCCTTGCTTGAGCTCACCGAGGAATCCGCCGCCGACGGGACGGGCGACGCCGCGCTCGATGCGGAGTTGGTCGAGACCGTCGACGCGCTGGGCACGCGGCTCGGGGCGTTGGAGCTGCAGTCGTTGTTCTCGGGCGAGTACGACGAGTTCGACGCCGTGTGCGAAGTGCATGCCGGTGCGGGCGGGACGGACGCGCAGGACTGGACCGAGGTGCTCCTGCGGATGTTCCAGCGCTGGGCCGAGCGGCGTGGCTTCACCGTCGAGGTGGACGAGGCGACCGAGGGGCAGGAGGCCGGGCTCCTCTCGGCCACCTTCATCGTCCATGGTCGCTTCGCCTACGGGTTGCTGGCCACCATGCGTGGCGTGCACCGGCTGGTCCGGATGTCCCCCTTCGACTCGCAGCACCGCCGCCAGACCAGCTTCGCCTCCATGGATGTCACGCCGTTCCTCGAAGACGTGTCGTCCGAGGTCGAGATCGACGAGAAAGACCTGCGTATCGACACATATCGGTCCTCTGGGGCCGGTGGCCAGCACGTCAACAAGACGGACTCTGCGGTCCGCCTGACCCACCTCCCGACCGGCCTGGTCGTCTCCTGCCAGAACGAGCGCAGCCAGCACCAGAACAAGGCCAAGGCGATGCAGATCCTCGGGGCCAAGCTGGCCGAGCGTGCCCGCATGGAGCGCCGGGCCGAACTCGACGCACTGAGCGGCGACCGGGTCGACAACGCGTGGGGCAACCAGATCCTCTCCTACGTGATGGCCCCTTACCAACTCGTCAAGGATCTCCGCACCAACCACGAGACCGGCAATGTCGACGCGGTGCTCGACGGTGATCTCGACGCGTTCATGGAGGCCGAGCTCCGCCGCCAACGCGAGGGCAGTTCGTAGTCGATCGTCGTCGTCGTCGTCGTCGGCCGGCGAGTGGCGGCGGCGTCGGGTGCGAACCCTCGTGACGCGCCGTCGAGAGTCACCGTGCCCGGGTGCGGGGTGTGCGCCGACGATGACGGGCGCGGCAGCGTGACGTGCATGCGGAAGACTCCGACGGGATGGCGGGTGGGACGCGGTGTCTCGGACCCGGCACCGTGGATGTGGCGCGACACGGAAGTGAACGAGACGCCCGTGCGCGGTTCCGCGTCCGGTCTCGACGCCGGATCTCCGGCGGCGCTCGAGATCGATCGGTTGACCGGTGTCCGGTCGGGTGCTGGCACGGGCCGCCTGGGCCACTTCCTCCCCCGACCGGTCAGCACCCTCGTGCCGCGACCGTGTCCGTGACGCGATGCACCTCATGACCTGCGACGACATCGGGCCCCGGCCGTCTCGCCGTTCCTGCCCGCTTGCGACCGCTCGGCTGCCGGGGAGGGGACGGGCGGCGCGGCTGAGCCGGAATCGGTTGCACCGGACGAGCAACTGTCGCCCGGCTCGGACGGGTGCCACACCACCCTGTTGGAAAAGGCCACGTGCCGGTCGGTGAGGCGTTGAACGCAGTCGGGTCGCGCAGCGGCTCGCTTCCAAACCCGGACGTGGGCGCCACAGGCCTCCGCCCGAGCGCGGCGGGGCGACGAACGGGGCTGACCCGGGCGCACGTGTCGGAAGCCGGCGCTGTGCTCGATCACTCTCGCTCCAGGGCGCTGTGACCTGCGCCGGAGCCCATGACCCGAAACCGCAATGCAAAGTCGTTAGGATTAGCAGGTGCTCCGGCTGCGCCAGCGGGAGCGACACCTCTCCTGCCGATGATCCGATTCGAAAACATCACCAAGACCTATAAGGGATCCACGGTCGCCCTGCGCGACATCACCGTGGAGATCGACAAGGGTGAATTCGTCTTCTTGGTGGGAGCGTCGGGGTCGGGCAAGACCACCTTCATCCGGTTGCTGTTGCGCGAGGAGCTCCCTGACACCGGCCAGATCCTCGAGGCCGGCCGTAACATTGTGGAACTGCCGAAATGGCGGGTGCCCTACCTGCGCCGCAACATCGGCTGCGTCTTTCAGGATTTCCGTCTCCTCCCGAACAAGACAGTGTTCGAGAACGTCGCCTTCGCCCTGGAGGTCATCGGCCGGCCCCGGCACGTCGTGGCCAACCAGGTGCCCCAGGTGTTGGACTTGGTCGGGCTGGCCAGCAAGCGGGACAACCTGCCGGGAGAGCTCTCCGGCGGCGAGCAGCAGCGGGTCGCGGTCGCCCGGGCCTTCGTCAACCGGCCCCTGATTCTGCTGGCCGACGAGCCCACCGGGAACCTCGACCCGCAGACCAGCCAGGGCATCATGCAGCTGCTCGACCGCATCAACCGCACCGGCACCACCGTCGTGGTGGCGACGCACGACGAGGTCCTGGTGGACAAAATGCGCCGGCGTGTCATTGAGTTGAGCAACGGGCGCATGGTGCGCGACCAGGCACGCGGTGTGTACGGCTTCGACGGCAGCGGCCAAGGGCAGGAGGCCGTCTGATGCACGCCCGAGGGATCGACTGACATGGCTGTCTCTCTTGACTACGTCATTCGCGAGACGGCGTCGAACTTGTGGCGGAACCGCCTCATGACGATCGCCGCCGTCTTGACGGTTGCCGTCTCGCTCTCACTCGTCGGGGCTGCGCTGCTCCTCCGTCAGGGTTCGGCCAACGCCACCGGCACGCTGGAGCGCGGCACCCAAGTCACCGTCTGGATGCAGCCCAATGCCAACGCGCAGGAGATCTCCGCCGTCGGCACCGAGCTGTCGCAGCTGAACTACGTGGTGCAGCCCTGTGTCTACTGGAACAAGGCGCGCAACTTCACCGAGGCCCGCCGGCTGCTTCCCTCGGACGTCTTCCAGGCGACCACCCAGGCAGAGATGCCGACCTCCTACTGGTGCAAGCCGGTCGCGCTGAGCGACGCGGCCCAGGTGGTGCACACCTTCAGCGGCACCGCCGGTGTCCTGTCGGTGACCGAGCCGCAGCAGACCATCCACAACGAGGAGACGTTCATCAATGTCTCGAAGTGGGTCTGTCTGGCCATCGCCATCGTCCTGATCGTCTCCGCCGCCGTCCTGATCCTCAACACCATCCGCATGGCCATCTTCGCCCGACGGCGGGAGGTCTCGGTTATGAAGCTGGTGGGGGCGACAAACTGGTTCATCCGTGTCCCCTTCATGTCCGAGGGCCTCTTACAGGGTCTGTTCGGGTCTTTGTTAGCGGCCGTCGTCGTCTATTTCTTGTACCTCTTCATCAACCACGAGGGGAGCGGCAAGACGACGAGCAACATCTTCACGGCGATGCAGATGTCCGGATCCGAGGTGCTGCTCACCGGCGTGGTCGTGGTCATTGTCGGGATGGCGATCGGCACCATCGGCTCTGCCATCGCGATCCGACGCTTCCTCGACGTCTGACGGCGTGCCGGGCCGGCGGAGCGTCGCCGCGAACGGATCGAAGCCGGATCTGTCCCAGTCGCGTTTCTTCTGCAACAACGCTCGCAGGGGATCGCTGGTCTGCGGCATCGTGGCCTTCGTCGCGCTGGTCGTCGGGGGCGGCTTCGCCGAGATCAGCTCGAACGGATCGCCGACCTCACTCGAGACTGCCGTCGTCCGCTGGGTGGTCGTGGCCGCGCTGGTGGTCGGCGTGGTGCTCTACGTCATTGGCAGCCGCCTGCGCCGCGGCGACCTCGGCTAGACGCGCATTCTGCTGTCGTCAGGTCCAGAGGTTGACGACGGGAAGAGTCGTGAAGGGCTCGAGGCGTTCTCCTCGGCCTCACACTCGGGGTGCCCGAGCTGTCACAGGCCGCGAGTGCCATGGTCGTCAGCGTCACGGCGGCCATCGGCAACAGTCGCCGGAGCGGGGACGTCGCGCCCACGGCGCCGCATGCTGGCACAGACCCCACGGAGGCGGCAGCCGGGCCATCTGGGCCAGACTGAGCACATGGGGAGTGCCGGTGAGAAGCCCAGGAAGCAGAAGCAGCGCTTGGCCAAGGTACCGAAGTACGAGGAGCCCAATTCGTTCCCGGCCCAGGGTCTGACCGGCAGCTCGGGAGGGGTGTACGGCTCGCGCTACGGGCACTCGGCCGACCACCATGGCGCCGAGAAGCCCCCCGGTCGTTTCGGCGCGTTCATTCTCCGGATGCTGGGGCAGAAGCCGAAGTCCTGAGGAGGATCCCGCCTTGCGCCCGACAGCATCGTGGCGCGGTGAGGTTTGCGGCAAGGTTCGCGTCAAGGACAGGTCATCACGCTGGATTGCGCCCCCGACCGGAGGCGTGCACGAAAGCGAGGATGCAGATGGCCAACACCACCACTATCACCGGGAACCTGACCCGGGAACCTGAAATCCGCTACACGCGGGAGGGGCAGGCGACCGCGCAGCTCGGCGTCGCCGTCAACCGGCGGTGGCAGGACCGGACGACCCAGGAGTGGCAGGAGTCGACATCCTTCTTCGACGTCGTCTGCTGGCGCGACCTGGCGGAGAACGTGGCGCTCAGTCTGACCAAAGGCATGCGGGTCGTCGTCACGGGCCGGTTGGAGCACCGCACGTGGGAGACCGAGGAAGGCGAGCACCGTTCCAAGGTGGAGATCACCGCGGACGAAGTGGGCGCCAGCCTGCGTTTCGCCACGGCCGAGGTCCACAAGGTGGAGCGGCGGGGTTCCGCCGCCGCGGAGAACGGCGATGCCGACCCGGTCGAGGCCCTTGCGGTCGAGGCCTGAGTGGCGCCGTGGCTCATCACCACGCCCGCCTCGGCGGTGCTGGCGGCCCACCTGGCCGGGGCGGTCGTCCGCAGCGCGGGCGACCCGACGGTCGTGGCCGTCGCGGCGGCCTGGTTCGCCACCTGTGCCCTCACCCTCCTGCTGGTCACCCGGGCCCGACCGGGCGCGGGTGACCGGTCGACGTGACCGTGCTCAGCCGTCCGCGCCGGCCTCTCGGGGCCCGGCCGGTGCGCTCCCGGGCTCATAGGTCAGCGAGAGCGAGTTGACGCAGTACCGCTGCCCGGTGTCGGTGGGCCCATCGGGGAAGACGTGCCCCAGATGGCCACCGCACCGGGCGCACAGGATCTCGGTGCGCGCCAGGACGAAGCCGCGCTCCTTGCGTTCGAGGACTGTTCCCGCGGCACGGGCCCGGTCGAAGCTGGGCCAGCCCGTGCCGGACTCGAACTTGGCGTCGGCGTCGAAGAGCTCCGCGCCGCAGCCGGCGCAGCGGAAGACGCCCCGGCCGTCGACGTGCAGGAGGTCGCCCGACCACGGGGGCTCGGTGCCGGCCCGCCGCAGCACGGCGTAGCGGTCGGCGGGGAGCAGCGCCCTCCACTCCTCCTCGCTCTTGGTGACCTCGAACGGGGCCTTGGCGTCAGAGGATTTGCGTGTGAACATCGTCCACCTTTCTGCAACGGGAGTACCCCGTCCCGGGCCAGCAGTATCGTTCCTGGCCACGGACGCGCGTGCTCTGATCCTTGACAACCCACGGACTACGTGGCGAGTATCGCACTCGCTCGGCGTCCGCAGGTCGCCGTGAGGGGGGGTGCACGTCCTCGGAGGTGCAAGGGGTGGACACCCGGAAAAGGGTCAAGCTGTTCGGCGTGGGCGTGGCTCTCGGGATGAGCATGTTCCTCATTGGCGGAATCGGCGTGGTGCCTGCGCACAGCTCGCAGGAGCCGACGGCCCAACTGCAGCCGTGGCTGCAAAAGACGGAGTGCCGGTACCCGTCCGTCGACTGCACCTCACAGGGCTCGGTGGTCACGTCGCCTGCGACCCTCCACATCCCGACCTGAGGTGGTCGCACACTGAGGCTCAGGCGGCCAGCCCGGCGCCGGCGTTCCCCATCAGGTAGAGGAAGTTGTCGGTGTAGAACTGCCGGCGCACCTCGGCATCGGCAGCGCCGAGCGAGGCCTCGAAGCGCTCCAGCGGCTTGCGCCCTCCCTCCACGTGCGGGTAGTCCGACGAGAACAACACGAGATCGGCGCCGCCCTGTTCGACAATCCAGCCGACGTCCTCGGTGGGATAGGGCGTGAACCGGCACTGGCGGTGCACGTAGTCGCTGGGCCGGAGCGAGAGGGCCTGCAGGCGATCCTCGTGGCGGCGGAAGGCCTCGAAGGCGGACTCCATCTGGCGCAGCCAGGACGGCACCCAGATGGCGCCCTGCTCAATGACCCCGATCCGCAGGTCCGGGAACGCCTCGAGCACGCCGTCGAAGATCAGGGTGGCCAGCGTCTGGGCCGGCGGGACCGGGATGCCCATGTAGTCGACGGATCGGAAGTTCTCCTCGCCGCCGTGGAAGTCGGGCGGGACGGGCTTGCCGTTGACGAAGTAGTTGGGGTCGACGAGGGTGCCTGTGCCCCCGACATGGAAGACGATCGGGACGCCCGCCTCCTGGGCCCGGGCCCACACGCCGAAGAGGTCGGTGTGGCTGGGCGAGTACCGGGGTGGGCAGCCCGAGGCGATCAGCAGGGCGGCGGCGCCCTGCGCCAGCGCATCGTCAGTGGCGGCGATGGAGCGGACCGGGTCGGCCAGCGGGATGTAGAGCGAAGGCAATAGGCGCGGGTCCGCCGCGCAGAACTCGAGCATGCCCCGGTTGTGGGCCCGCGCGGCGGCGTAGGCCAGGTCGGCGTCCGCGTGCTCCATGTCGTGCAGCCGCCCGTTGTGGAACGTGTTGAAGACGAGCTGGCTGGAGAATCCGAGGAGGTCCAGGGCGCGGCCCCGGTCCTCGGGGATGAACGAGCCCGTGGCTGCGAAGTTCTTGCGCGCCATGATCTCGGCCTCCTCGTCGGCCCGGTACTCCGGCGACGCGTGCCGGGCCCGCAGCGCCTCGAAGGCGGCGAGCAGGTCGCGCTGCTGGTCGGCGGGGTCGCCGGTCTGGCGCAGCTCGTTCCCGCCGGGGTAGCGCAGGACCGGCAGGCGGTCCCGGTAGGCCGCCTCGGCATGGTCCCGCAGCCAGGTGGGCGTCTCCATGATGTGGGCATCGGCGTCGTGGACTACCCGCCCTTGGGAGTAGGGCATTGTCTTCCTCCCTCCCTGTGGCACGCCGCTCGTGCCGTGGTGTGCATCGGCCAGTATTCCAGGCGTACGGGACATCGGGCCGGGTGCCGTCACCTCGTGACCCGCATCTGACGGCCCGTCAGATCGGCCGCTCGGCCTTGGCTACGCTCCCCGGCGATGGATCTACGCGACCGCCCCGAGGACGAGGCGTTCCGTCAGGAGGTGCGTGGCTTCCTGGCTGAGCACCTCGTAGGCGAATTCGCCGAGCTCGGGGGCCGCGGCGGCTCGGGTGACGAGACCTTCGGCTTCGAGGTGCGCCGCCGCTGGGAGAAGGTGCTGGCCGGGGGCGGCTGGACCTGCCTGGGTTGGCCGGTCGAGCACGAGGGGCGAGGGGCCACCATGACCGAGCAGGTCATCTTCAACGAGGAGTACGCCCGTGCCGGCGCGCCCGGCCGCGTCAACGTCATGGGCGAGGGGCTGCTCGGCCCCACCCTCATCCACTACGGCACCCCCGAGCAGCAGGCCCGCTTCCTGCCGCCCATCCGCGAGGGGTCCGAGCTGTGGTGCCAGGGCTATTCCGAGCCCGATGCCGGCAGCGACCTCGCCAACGTCAAGACCCGGGCCGAGCGCGACGGCGACCAGTGGGTCGTCACGGGCCAGAAGGTGTGGACCTCCCTGGCGCACCTGGCCGACTGGTGCTTCGTGGTGTGCCGGACCGACCCCGCCTCGGCGCGGCACAAAGGCCTGTCCTATCTGTTGGTGCCCATGGACCAGCGCGGCGTCGAGGTGCGGCCCATCACCCAGCTCACCCGCACCAGCGAGTTCAACGAGGTCTTCTTCGACGGGGCACGCACCCATGTCGACAACGTCGTGGGCGGGGTGGGCGAAGGCTGGCGCGTCGCTTTGGCCACCTTGGCCTTCGAGCGGGGGGTGGCGCTCCTCGGCTTCCAGCTGGGCTTCCGCCGCGAACTCGACCGTCTGGTGGTGTTGGCCGAGGAGAACGGCACGGCGCGCCTTCCGGTGGTGCGTCAGCAACTGGCCCAGGCGCACATTGAGCTGACGATCATGCGCTACAACACATTGCGCAGCCTGGCGGGCGTGGAAGGCCCGGTGGCGCCGCCCGAGGCGTCCATCGCCAAGCTGTACTGGGGGAGCTGGCACCGCCGGCTCGGCGAGCTGGCCATGCAGGTCCTGGGACCGGCGGCCACCGTCCTGGACGGCCAGCCGTTGCCGGAGAACGGCGGCTACGGGCTCGGGGAGCTCCAGCGCTCCTTTCTCTTCGCCCGCTCGGAGACCATTTACGGTGGATCCAACCAGATTCAGCGCAACATCATCGGTGAGCGGGTGCTGGGCCTGCCGCCCGAGCCAAAAGGGGTGGCGTGAGCACCAGTCTCAATGCGTCCTTCGAGCCGCCACCACCGCCGCCGCCCCCGGGCGGCCACGGGCTGCTCGAGGGCAAGATCGTCATCGTCACCGCGGCGGCGGGGACGGGCATCGGATCGGCCACGGCCCGGCGCTGCCTGGAAGAGGGCGCGTCGGTGGTGGTGTCCGACGCCCACGAACGGCGCTTGGCCGAGACGGCAGGGGAATTGGCGGGTGCGCTCGGCACGGCGGGGTCCGATCGCGTGCACGCACTCGCCTGCGACGTGCGCGACGAGGCGCAGGTCCAGGCGCTCTACGACGGCGCGCTGGAGCGGTTCGGCCGTCTCGACGTGGCGGTGCACAACGCCGGCCTCGGCGGCACCGTGCCCCTGGTCGACATGACCGATGAGCAGTGGTCCACGGTGCTCGACATCACCTTGACCGGCACGTTCCGTTGCACGCGCGCCGCGCTGGCCCGCATGCTGCCGCAGAAGGCGGGCGTCATCGTCAACAACGCATCGGTGCTCGGCTGGCGGGCCCAACCGGGCCAGGCCCACTACGCCGCGGCCAAGGCGGGCGTCATGGCGCTGACCCGCTGCGCCGCCGCCGAGGCGGCCCCGGCCGGGGTCCGGGTCAATGCGGTCTCGCCCAGCCTGGCCGAGCACCCCTTCTTGAACCGGGCCATCCCCGACGAGGACCTGGCGGTACTCCGCCGCCGCGAGCTGTTCGGCCGCGGAGCCGAGACGTGGGAGGTGGCCAACGTCATCGTCTTCCTGGCCAGTGACTACTCGTCCTACCTGTCCGGTGAGGTCATCTCCGTGAGCAGCCAGCACCCGTGAGCGGCGGGATCGGCGGCGCGCCGGCCGAGCAGGAGGATCCACGGGCCGACCGCATCTGGGGCACGGTGCCCCGGCTGGTCGAGGATGCGGCGCAACGGCACGGCAGCGCGGAGGCACTGGTCGACGGAGAGCTGCGGTTGACCTACGCCCAGCTGGCCCAGGAGGTCGACCGCTACGCCCGCGGCTTCGTGGCCGCCGGCGTCGGTCCCGGGGAGCGGGCCGCCCTGTGGGCGCCGAACTGCGCCGAGTGGATGCTGGCGGCCCTGGGGTTGCTGCGCGCCGGCGCCGTGCTCGTCCCTCTCAACACGCGTTTCAAGGGCGGCGAGGCGGCCTACATCATCCGCGACGCCGGCGCCTCCACCTTGGTCACTGTGCGGGGCTTCCTCGGTGTCGACTATCCGGCCCTGCTCGAGGGCCAGGACACCGGCGATCTGGCCCGCATCCTGCTCCTGCGCGACGACGGGGAGGTGGCGGCGGGGGACGGCCCGGTGCCGTGCATCGGGCTCGAGGCCTTCCTTGCCGCGGGAGAGGGCGTGGACCCGGCCACGATCGCCGCCCGGGCGGCCGCCGTGCGGCCCGACGACCTGTCGGACCTCATCTTCACATCGGGGACGACCGGCCATCCCAAGGGAGCGGCAGCGACCCACGCCCAATCGTTGCGGACATTCGGGACCTGGTCCTCCATCGTCGGGCTCACCGCCGGCGACCGCTATCTCGTCGTCAACCCGTTCTTCCACACCTTCGGCTACAAGGCGGGCATCCTCGCCTGCCTGATGACCGGGGCCACCGTGGTGCCCGAGCCCGTCTTCGACGCGGCGGCCGTGATGGCCCGCATCGGCACCGAGCGCATCAGCGTGCTGCCGGGCCCCCCGACCCTCTACCAGACGCTGTTGGCCGACCCGCGGCGCGCCGAGCACGACCTGTCGTCGCTCCGGCTCGGTGTCACGGGCGCGGCGGTCGTGCCGGTCGAGCTGGTGCAGGCGATGCGCGACGAGCTGGGCTTCGACACCGTGCTGACCGCATACGGGCTCACCGAATCGTGCGGGACGGTCACCATGTGCCGCCGCAGCGATCCGCCCGATGTGGTGGCCGCCACGTCGGGCCGGGCCATTCCGGGCCTGGAGGTGCGGGCGGTCGCCGACGGTGCCGACGTCGCGCCCGGCGAGCCGGGCGAGATCCTGGTGCGGGGCTACACGGTCATGCCGGGTTACTGGGGCAACGAGAAGGCCACGGCCGAGGCGATCGACGCCGACGGCTGGCTGCACACGGGCGACATCGGGGTCCTGAGCCCCGCCGGCAACGTGACCATCACGGACCGTGTGAAGGACATGTTCGTGGTGGGAGGATTCAACGCCTACCCGGCGGAGATCGAGGCCATTCTGCGCGACTACGACGCGGTGGCCCAGGTGGCCGTCGTGGGAGTGCCCGACGAGCGCATGGGCGAGGTGGGCTGCGCCTATGTGGTGCCCACGCCGACCGCGGCCGCAGAAGACCCCCTTAGTATCGGTCGGGCGATCCTGCGTTGGTCCCGGGGGGCCATGGCCAACTACAAAGTTCCCCGTGGCGTGGTCCTGGTCGACGCGCTGCCGGTGAATGCCAGCGGGAAAGTGTTGAAGCGGGAACTGCGCGAGCGCCACGCGGACGGCACCGACACCGTGATCACCTACAGGTCGTAGGAAACGAGAGGAGCACACACAATGCGAGGCATCGTCTACACCGGAGAGGGGGTCGAAGTCACCGATGAGCTCGAGGTGCGCGGCCCCGGGTCGAACGAGGTGCAGATCCGCATGCAGGCGGCGGGGGTGTGCCACTCCGACCTGTCGGTGATCGACGGCACCATCCCCTTCCCGGCGCCAGCCGTCCTCGGGCACGAGGGCGCCGGCATCGTCGAAGCCGTGGGTGACGCCGTGCGGTCGGTGAAGCCGGGTGACCACGTGGTGATTGCGACCTTGGCCAGCTGCGGTGCCTGTCGCGCCTGCGGGACGGGCCACCCGACGTGGTGCAAGAGCTCGCTCGGCAACATCTCGACGCCCTTCACCTTCAAGGGGGAGCCGGCGTCGAACTTCGCAGCCGCATCGGTCTTCTCGGAGGTGACGATCGTCAACGAGGTGCAGGCCGTGCGCATCCCGACCGACGTCCCCCTCTCGTCGGCCTGCCTCATCGGCTGTGGCGTCCTCACGGGCGTCGGTGCCGTCCTCAACCGGGCCAAGGTCAAGCCGGGTGACACGGCGGCGGTCTTCGGCGTCGGTGGGGTCGGCCTCAACGTGATCCAGGGTCTGCGCATCGCCGGTGCGACGAGGATCGTGGCCGTCGACACGGTGGCGGCCAAGGAGACGTTGGGGCGGCAGTTCGGCGCCACCCACTTCGTCGACGCCAGCGCCGGCGACGCAGCCGCCGCGGTGCGTGCGCTCGTTCCCGCCGACCGGGAGTCGGCGGCCGGGGCGCTCTTCCCGCTCGGCGGAGTCACCTGGGCCTTCGACTGCGTCGGCCACCCGGCCGTGCTGCGGAGCGCCCTGGACTGCCTGGACTGGGCCGGCAACGCGGTCGCCATCGGCATCCCGCCCCGCGGCACCGAGGTGGCGGTGGACGTCAACGCGCTGGCCTACGTTGACCGGGGGTTACTCGGGTGCCGCTACGGCTCGTCGCGGCCGCACCACGACATCCCGCTGATGGTCGACTTCTACAAGTCCGGGATGCTCATGCTCGACGAGCTGGTGTCACTGACCCGGCCCCTGGAACGCTTTGGCGAGGTCGTCGACGAGATGCATGCCGGGCGCGTGGCGCGTGGCGTGCTCACCTTCGACTAGAAAGAGGCCATGTCAACGTTGCCCGCGGCCCGAGCGCGGTCGTGAAGGGCGTCATCCTCGCCGGCGGCACGGGCTCGCGCCTGTTCCCCCTGACCCGGATCACGAACAAGCACCTCCTGCCGATCTACGACCGCCCGATGATCGCCTGGTCGATCGAGGCGGTGGTCGCGAGCGGCATCGACGAGATCATGCTCGTGACCGGCGGGACCCACGCCGGCGAGTTCCTACGCCTGCTCGGCAACGGCCGCGAGTACGGGATCAACCAGCTGTCGTACGCGTATCAGGAGAAGGCCGGCGGCATCGCCGAGGCACTCGGGCTGGCCGCGCACTTCGCCGAGGGCGGCCCGGTGCTCGTCATGCTGGCCGACAACATCGTGGAGCGATCGATCCGGCCCATGGTCGACGCCTTCTGCGCCGATCCGGTGGGCGCGCGCATTCTGCTTTCCAAGGTGGACGAGCCCGAGCACCTGCGCCACCTCGGTGTGCCCGTGTTCGGGGCGGACGGCCGGGTGACCCACATCGACGAGAAGCCCGAGCGGCCCGCCTCGGACTACTGCGTGACGGGGATCTACTGCTACGAGGCGGGCGTGTTCGACATCATCGGCGACCTGATCCCCTCGGGCCGGGGCGAGCTCGAGATCACGGACGTGAACAACCACTTCGTCGCCAAGGGCCAGATGGCGCACGACGTGCAGGAAGGCTTCTGGGGGGACGCGGGGGAGTCGATCGAGGCGTACTACGCCGTGAACGACTTCGTGCGCCAGCACGGGGCCAATTCGGGCTGAACGAGCGAGCTCGGGCGAAACCTCAGTCGGGGTGCGGCTCGAGCGTGACAGCGATGCGGGCCCGCCGGATGGTCTCGGCGATGCCGGCCCCGTCGAGCCCGAGGCTGGCGAGGATGTCGTCGGCCTTGCCCTGCGCCAGGTACTGCCGTGGGATGCCGAGGATCCGGGTGGCGGGGACGGGCAGGCCGGCCGATTCCACGTGTGACGCCATGGCGTCGAGCAGGAAGGAGCCGGCGCCGCCGTGGCGGACGCCGTCCTCGGCCGTGACCACCAGGCGGTGGTGTGCCGCGTCGTCGAGCATGGTGGCGTCAGCCGGCGACACGACCCGCGTGTCCCACACCGTGGCCTCGATCCCCTCTGCCGCCAGCTCGTCGGCGGCGCTGAGACAGGCCCCGACCATTTTGCCCACGCCGAGCAGGCAGACCGACCCGTCGCCGGAGCGGAGCCGGCGCGCCGCCAAGCCGCTGCCCACATCTGCGGGGTCCACGTGCCGGGGCGCCGTCTTGGGCACCCGGAGCGTCGACGGCCCCGGCAGCTCGAGCGCGGTGCGCAGCATCGGCTCGACCTCCTCGGCCGAGGAGGGGGCGAAGACCGTCATGCCCGGGATGGAGAGGGCCAGAGCGAGGTCGAGGATGCCGTGGTGGCTCGGACCGTCGTCGCCGGTGATCCCGGCCCGGTCCAGCACGAACACCACGGGGCAGCCGTGCAGGCCCACGTCGAGGTTGGCCTGGTCGAAGGAGCGGGACCAGAAGGTCGAGTAGACCGCGACGACGGGCCGCAGGCCGGCCATGGCCATGCCGGCGGCTGACGTGGCCCCGTGTTGCTCCGCGATGCCGACGTCGAAGAAGCGGTCTGGGAATCGGGCCTGGAAGGCCAGCAGGCCGGTCGGGCCGGGCATGGCCGCGGTGAGCGCCACGATGCGCGGGTCCTCTTCGGCTGCGGCCAGGAGCGCCCGGGTGAAGGCGTCGGTGTAGGTGCTGGCCCGCTGCGGCGACGGCTCCGCCTCCCCGTCGGGGATGGAGTCCGGCGAGGCGACGCCGCCACCGTCGGACGTGGCGGAGCCGCCGACCCCGCGCCCGGCCGAGTTGCCCACGGTGTTCTCCAGCGCGACTGTCTTGGTGGCCTTGACGTCGTGCAGGCGTTGGATGTCGTCCTCTTCGGCGGGAGCGTAGCCGCGGCCCTTCTGCGTGAGCACGTGGACCACGATCGGGCCGTCCCAGGCGGCGGCGTGCGTGAAGGCCTGCTCCATGTGGTCGATGTCGTGCCCGTCGATCGGCCCGGCGTAGCGGACGCCCAGCGCCTCGAAGAAGGTGTGGGGTGCCACCATGTCGCGCAGCGCGCTGGTCACCGAGTGCACGCCCGAGTAGGCGAGCTCACCGAAAGCCGGTAGCTCGCGCAGCCGCATGCGCAGGCGTTCCCGGGCGGCGGTGTAGGTGGGGTTGAGACGCAGTGTCGTCAGGCTCTGGGAGAGCTGGGACACCGTCGGGGCGTAGGAGCGGCCGTTGTCGTTGAGCACGATGACGACGCGTCGCTGCGAGTGCCCGAGGTTGTTCAGCGCCTCGTAGGCCATGCCGCCCGTCAGCGCCCCGTCACCCACGACGGCGACCACCTTGCGCTCGCCGTCGATGCCGCGCAGTTCGAACCCGCTGGCGATCCCGTGGGCGTAGGAGAGCGCGGTCGACGCGTGGCTGTTCTCGATCCAGTCGTGCTCGGACTCGGCCCGGTTGGGGTAGCCCGACATGCCGCCCGCCTGCTTCAGGTTCTTGAAGCCGTAGCGGCGACCTGTCACCAGCTTGTGCACGTACGCCTGGTGGCCCGTGTCCCAGAGGATGACGTCGCGCGGCGAGTCGAAGACGCGGTGCAGCGCCAGCGTCAACTCGACGGCGCCGAGATTCGAGCCGAGGTGCCCCCCGGTGGTGGTCACCGTTTCGACGATGAACGACCGAATCTCCTCGCACAGCTCTGCGAGTTGCTCTCCGTCGAGGCCTTTGAGATCGGCCGGCGTCTCAATGCTGGGAAGGATCATGGCGATGCGCTCAGGTTACCCGCTGGCCTGCGCCGTCTCCTTTCGCTGCGGGCTCAGCAGGGTGCACAACGCGACGCCGAAGGACGCCAGAGCCAGGACCTGCAGGCCGCGGGCGGGACCCAGGTTCTGCGAGATCCAGCCGACGATGGGGGCGCCGGCGACCCAGCCGACGTAGCCCGCCGCGGTGAAGGCGCCGACCGCACTCACCACCTGGCTGGCCATGCGGCTCACGGTGCTCATGACGAGGGGCCAGAACAGCGAGGCGCCGCCGGCGCCGAGGGCCAGGCCGAGGGCGGCCACGCCCGACACGGCCGTGAGGGACTCGAGCAGAATACCGGCACCGGCCACGCAACCCCCCGTGATGAGGGCCTTCCGGGTGGAGAGCCGCCCGAGGAGATGGCCGCCCGCGCCACGGGTCGTGATCGCCACCAGCTGACCCACGACGTAGGCTCCGGCGCCGAGCAGCACGCCCGTCGCCAGGTGGTTGCGCAGGTACAGCACGCCCCAGGTGTCGACGCCGCCTTCGGTGATTTCCGCCAGGGCGAACACCGCCAGCAGCATGAGCAGCCCGTCGCGGCGCAGCCGGCGCAGTGGGTGACGTGAGGGGCGTTCCCCCGCCGCGTTCGCGGCGTCGGCGGATGCGAGGGCGGCGCCCGGGTCGGTGACGAGGGCCCAGATCCCGACGCCCAGGGCGACGACGGCGATCCCCGGCCAGACCCAGCGCCACGAGACGCCGGCGTGGATGACGAGGGCCGCGATGGCGGCGCCGGCGAGCGCGCCGGTGTTGAACAGGGCGTGCAGGCGGACGAGCGACTTGGGACTGCTCACCAGGCGGTGGGACGCCTCGGCGTTCATGGCGGTGTCGATGGAGCCACCGGCCACCTCGACCAGGACGAGGACCACGCCGAAGGACCACGTGTCGTGGGTGAGCGCCAGCACGCACAGGAGCGCCGACCAGGCGAGCAACGCGATCCACAGCAGCCGGCGCGCCCCGACGCGGTCGCAGAAGTGCGCCATCACTGCGCTGGAAGCGCCCGCCACGGCGATCGCCACGGCCAGCAACAGACCCAGTTGCGCGTCGTTGAGGGAGAACGTGTGCTGGATATTGAAGAGCATGACGGCCCAACTGCCCCAGAAGAGGCCGAAGGTGGCGAACGACGCCACCACGGGACCGGCGCCGGCGAGCAGACGCCCCTCGGTGGTGGGCGGGGTCGCGCTCAGGACGGGCCTGCGGCGCCCGCCTTGGCGAGGAAGGTGGAGCGGTCGACGACGACCCGGGTGACGCGACCGGCGCCGACGAGGCCGCCACCCTCACCCTCGAGGCGGGCGGCGGACACGGTGAAGACCAGGCGCCGTCCCTCGACCTTGACCAGTGTCGCCTCGGCGAGGACGACCGACCCCACGGCGACGGGCGCCAGGTGGTCGAACTGCACGCGGGTGGCCACGCTCGACTGCGCGTCGCTCAAATGGCCGTCGGTCGCCCGGCAGGTGGCCTCCTCGCACAGGGCGATGAGCCGGGGGGTGGCCAGCACCGGGACGTCACCCGACCGGAAGTGCTCGGCGGTGTCCTCCACGGCGACCGTCAGCTCGAGTTGGGCGCTGAGCCCGGCGTGCGGTCCGTGCCCCGCGGCGGTCGGGGGCTGGGCTGGATCGGGAGGCACGGCGATTACGATACCGCCGTGACCGACACCGCCCTCATCGACCCTGACGTGCTCGAACGCGTGCTGTCCACAGCTCTGGTCGGCGGCGGTGACATGGCCGAGGTTTTCGCCGAGGATGCGGTGACCTCGAGCGCCATGCTCGACGACCGCCGGGTCGAGCAGCTCTCCTCGGGTCGCTCGCGCGGCGCGGGGATCCGTGTGGTGGACGGTGAGACGACGGGCTTCGCCCACACGGCCGACCTGAGTGAGGCCGGACTCCTCGCGGCGGCCCGAGCGGCTGCCGCCGTGGCCCGGCAGGGCGGCAACGGTGTGCGCACCGTCGCCCTCGAGCCGGGGACGTCGCACGGGCGGGGCGATCGCACGGCTCCGGATTCGGTGGACAAGGCGCGCAAGCTGGAACTCCTCACCAGGGCCGACGAGGCGGCGCGCGCCACCGGCGACGCCATCACGCAGGTGCAGGTCGGCGTGGGCGACGGCAGGCGGCGCATCCTCATCGCCAACTCCGACGGCCTGCTGGCCCAGGACGAGCAGATCCGGACGCGCTTCAACGTCACGTGCGTGGCCAACGGCGATACCGGCATGCAGACCGGCTACGAGTCGCTGGCCCGCACCGAGGGCTTCGAGGTCTTCGAGCGCTACGGGGTGGAGGACATCGCCCGGGTGGCGGGGACGCGGGCGCTGGCCAAGTTGTCGGCCCGGCCCGCACCTTCGGGGGAGGTGCCCATTGTGTTGGCCGGCGGCAGCGGGGGCATCCTGTTCCACGAGGCCTGCGGCCACGGGCTCGAGGCCGATCACATCGTCAAGGACGCGTCGGTCTACACGGGCCAGGTCGGCCAGCTGGTGGCCAGCCCCCTCGTGACACTGGTGGACGACGGCACGGTGCTCGGGGAGTGGGGGAACTTCGCCGTGGATGACGAGGGCTGCGCGCCGGCACGCAACGTGCTGATCGAGAACGGGGTCCTCACGGACTACATGTGGGACTGGCTGCGGGCACGCAAGGAAGGCCGGAAGTCCTCGGGCAACGGGCGCCGGCAGAGCTATCAACACCTCCCGATGGTGCGGATGACCAACACGTATCTCCTGGCCGGCGCCGAGGACCCCGAGGAGATCGTGGCCCAGACCCCGACGGGCGTCTACGTCAAGAAGCTCGGCGGCGGCCAGGTCAACACGGCGACGGGCGACTTCGTGTTCGGCACGACCGAGGCCTACCTGATCGAGGACGGTCGGATCACGGAGCCCTTGCGCGACGCCAACCTGATCGGCAACGGCCCCGAGGTGCTGCGGCGCATCGACGCGGTGGCCACCGACTTCGACATGACGCCGGGCACGTGCGGCAAGGCGGGCCAGAGCGTGCCGGTGGGCTGCGGGCAGGCGACCCTGCGTATCACCGGCGTGACGCTCGGGGGCACGGCGTGAGCGACGAGCTGCTCGATCTGGCCCAGTCCGTCGTCGACCGCGCCCAGCCCGGGGAGGGCCTGGAGGTCTACGTGGCGCGCGGCACGGAGACCGAGGTCTCGGCGTACGAGGGCGAGGTGGAGTCGCTGACCCAGGCCGACTCCTCCGGTGTGGGCATCCGTGTCGTCGTCGGGGAGGCCGACGGCGCAGGGAGCCAGGTCGGCTTCGCCTGGGCCGGGTCACTCGACCCCGATGTCATTGCCGCCACGCTGGCCGACGCACGCGACAACGCCCGCTTCGCCACGCCCGACCCCGACGTCGTCCTGGCCGTGCCCGACGGTGTCGAGGCGGTTGAGCTCGACCAGTGGGACGACGGTGTGGGCAGCACCCCCATGGAGAAGAAGATCGCGATGGCGATCGAGCTCGAACGGGCCACCAGGGCCGCCGACCCGCGGGTCCGGCAGGTCTCCTCCGCCGACTACTCGGACAGCCGCGCCGAGGTGGCACTGGCCTCCACGACCGGCATCTCCTCCTGGCGGCGCCGCACCAGCGCGTCGCTCTCGGTCGACGCCATCGTGGGGGAGGGGGCCGAGACGCAGACGGGGGGCGGGTTCAGTGTCGGCCGCGGGCCGTCCGAGCTGGTGCCCGACGAGGCGATGGACGACGCCGTCCTCCGGGCCACGCGCCTGCTGGGCGCGCAGAAGGCGCGTTCGGCCCACTGCACCGTGGTCTTCGACCCACGGGTGGTGTCGACCCTGCTGGGGATCATCGCCTCGGCCCTGTCGGGCGAGGCGGTCGTCAAGGGGCGGTCCTTCTTCGCCGGTCGCATCGGCGAGACGATCGCCACCGGCGGCATCACCCTGGTCGACGACCCAACCGATGCCAGGGCCTACGGCGCAGCGTCACACGACGGCGAGGGACTGGCCTGTCGCCGCAATGTGCTCATAGCCGACGGCGTCCTGCGCATGTTCGTCTACGACACGGTGTCGGCCCGCCGGGCCGGGGCGGTGTCGACCGGCTCGGCCGTGCGCGGCGGTTTCGCCGGCACGCCCGGCGCAGGCTGCCGGGCCCTGGTGCTCTCCCCGGGGACCAAGGGCCACGACGAGATCCTGGCCTCGGTCGGCGACGGACTCTTCGTCCAGTCGATCTCGGGCATCCACTCCGGGGTCAACACGGTCAGCGGAGACTTCTCGGTCGGCGCGGAGGGCCTGCTGATCGAAGGGGGCGTGCTGGCCCAACCGGTGCGAGAGGTGACCGTGGCCTCGACACTCCAGCGGATGCTGCAGTCGGTGGTGGAGATCGGCGGGGATCTCCGCTGGCTCCCCGGGGCGGCTGCCGGTCAGACCCTGGCCATCGCCGACATGGCGCTCAGCGGCGACTGACCGGCCGAACGGCCTGACCCGCCATCCGCGCTGGGTGCCGACCCGGGCGGGTCTTCAGCTGGCTGTGCTCGAGGCCGGCGTGGAGTCCTTGCTCGAGCTGCTTTTGTCGGAGCCACCTGATCCGGAGCCACCTGATCCGGAGCCACCGTTGTCGGAGCTACCAGATCCGGAGCTGCCCTTGTCGGTCGAAGTCTCCTTCTTGGAGGAGGAGTCGCTGGAAGACGAGTCGCTGCCACCGTCGCTGCCGCGGCTGTCGGCGCCCTTCTTCCCCGAGCCGTTGCCCCCAGAGGCGGCGCGGGAGTCCGTCTTGTAGAAGCCGCTTCCCTTGAGCACAATGCCGACGGCGCCGTAGACCTTGCGCAGCGCTCCTCCGCACTCCGGACACTCGGTCAGCGGGTCGTCCGTGAAGCTCTGGACGGCGTCGAGACGATGCCCGCATGCGGTGCAGGCGTATTCATAGGTCGGCAATGGACTCCTCCGGGGCCGCTCGTTGGCACTCACTGCCTGAGACTGCCAAGTCTATCCGCCAGAACGCGCCTTCGACGTCGGACCGAGGCCATCGCAGGTCGTAGACTCCACCTCCGTGTCCGACCGCATGCTGGCCAACCTCGACCCGTTGGGCGGCGCCCGTATGGTCGACGTCACTCCCCGCGAGCCCACCCACCGCCGGGCTCTGGCCCGCTGCCGGGTCTCGATGTTGCCCGAGACGACCACCAAGGTGGCCAACAACGCCATCACCAAGGGGGACGTGCTGGCCGCGGCCCGGATCGCCGGGATCCAGGCGGCCAAGCGCACCGCCGAGCTGATCCCCATGTGCCACCCGGTCCTGGTTGGCTCCATCGGGGTCAATTTCTCCATCGGTGACGACTATGTCGAGGTCGAGGCCCAGGTCGAGACCGTCGACCGCACCGGGGTCGAAATGGAGGCGATGACGGCGTGCGCCGTCGCCGCGCTGACCGTCTACGACATGTGCAAGTCGGCCGACCGCACCATGACGGTGGAACATCTGGCGCTGTGGGAGAAGTCCGGCGGACGGTCCGGTCCCTGGCGCCGGCCCGGCGTCAACCACCTCTGATCCGCCCCGCCGCCCTTCCCGACACCCCCGCAGCCTGCGGGCCTTGACGAGGCGCGCAGCCCCGGGCGGGCGGCTCGGGCTCCTGGTCTACATTCGGTCCCGGTGACCCAACTGGAAGAGGCGCCCGCCGTCGGCAAGGGGATCGTCGGTGCCGTCACGTCGGAGGTCGGCCGGATCGGCGGGCGCAACGTCGTCATCGCCAGGTCGCTGGGCACCATGCGGCGAGGGGCCATCACCCACGCCGACGGTGTGCGGTTGGCCGAGGCGGCCGACCAGGCCCGGGAGCTCGGCATCCCGTTCGTCTTCTTCGTGGCCTCGAGCGGGGCCGACGTGCTCGATGGCGTGGCCGCCCTGCACGGATGGGGCCTGGCCGCTGCTGCCATCGTCCGCTGCAGCGGACAGGTGCCGGTCATTGCCGCGGCAACCGGTCCCGTGGTCTCGGGGCCCGCGTTGCTCCTGGGCCTCTCGGACCTCGTCGTCATGAACTCCGAGGCGGTGGCCTTCGTGTCGGGCCCGCAGATGGTGGCGGAGTTCACCGGCATTGAGATCGGGATCAGCCAACTGGGCGGCGCTGCCGTGCACGCCACACAGAGTGGGCTGTGCGCGGTGCAGTCGGACGACGTGGACGGTGCCGTCGCCGAGCTCCTCGACTACCTCCCGGCCAACACCGACGAGCTCCCGCCGCCGGCTCCCGTGGGGGACTCCGTGCTCCGGGCCACACCCGAGTTGCGCACCGTCATCCCCGACCGCAAGGCGGCCACGTACGACGCCCGGGACGTGGTCCGCTCCCTGTGCGACGACGGCGAATTCCGGGAGCTGTGGCCCCGGTGGGCCGGGCAGCTGGTCACCGCCTTCGCGCGCCTGGGCGGCATGTCGGTGGGTTTCATCGCGAACCAGCCCCGCATTTTGGCCGGGACCCTCGATATCGCCGCCTCGCAGAAGGGGGCCCGATTCGTGCGGCTCTGCGACGCCTTCAATCTGCCGATTGTCAGCCTGGTCGACACACCGGGGTTCCTGCCCGGGAAGGACCTGGAATGGCGGGGCATGATCCGCCACGGCGCCGAACTGGCCTTCGCCTACGCCCAGGCCACCGTGCCGCGGCTCTGCCTCATCCTGCGCAAGGCCTTCGGGGGCGCCTACATCGTCATGGACTCCCGGGGCATCGGCAACGACGTCTGCCTGGCCTGGCCGGGAGCCGAAGTGGCAGTCATGGGTGCCTCCGGGGCCGTGCAGATCCTGCACCGGGGCCTGGAGCCGGGTGAACGGGCAGACCGCGAGCTCGCCTACGAGGATGCCTATCTCAATCCCTGGCCGGCGTCGGAGCGGGGGCTGGTCGACGAAGTGGTCGACCCCGCCGAGAGTCGGATCGTGCTCTGCCGCGTCGTGCGTCAGCTCTGCACGAAACGGGAGATGGTGGTGGGTCGGAAGCACGATGCGGGCCCTCAATAGGGGTGCACCAGGGGCAACATGGATTGTCACGGTTTCGTAACAAGGCTGAGGTGCATTCGACGCCGAACCCGGTTATGGATCGGGCATGATCGAGGATGTGGTCCCCCCCACAGACGACGGGTTGTTCGTGCTCGAGTCCTGCCACAGCACGTGGATTTTCGACACGGACCGGATGCGCTTCCGGCGCGTCCTGAAGGGCCTGGCCCTCGATGCGCACGCCGCCACCACGGCGTGGCGCGCCTATTTCGGGCTCGAGATCGATCCCATTTCGGAGTCCTTCGTCGTGCTGCTCAACCCTGAGGGCACCCGCCTTCTGCGGTCGTGGCGGCACGTGGAGCACTGCCCACAGTGCGGCGGCAACCAGACGGCGGAGCTCTCGCTCGCCGAGCTCAGGAGCGCATCGCTGGCCTGACGCGGCGGTGTCCGGCGCACCGCGCCGCGCCCTCAGAGATGGATGACGTGGGTCGCGGCGAGCAGCAGTGCAGCCATCGCCGCCAACGCAGCCACCACGAGGACAGCCATCAACAGTCCCGACACGGCGCGCCGCGGCGACCTGCTGCGCAGCCCGTGGGCCGCGGCCCGCTCCCTGACGGCGGCCTCGGTCGATGCAGCGTCGTCCGTCCCGAGGACGAAGCGGTGATTGTGTCGGCGCCCCTGCTCGACGACCACGATGACGACTCCCTGGCGTCCGTCGGGCAGGACAGAGCGCTCCACCGGGGACATCTCGTCGAGCCCAGCCCAGTCGCTCTCCCAGACGGACTCACCGTCGGCTTTGTCCAGGACGACGCCTGAGTCGAGGAAGGTCAGGGTCAGGCGGGGGAGGGCCACCACACCGTCATGGCCCTCCGTCAGCAGGTAGACGTCGGGCACGGACCACGCCTCCTCCATACGAGCTGGAGACGCTACGCCAATGTGCTCAGCCTCGGTGGCGACGCCGACATGTGGCTCGGCGCCTGCAAACGGACCGGCTCACAGTGGCCCGGTCGGCGGCGAACCGGGCGAGCCGGTGCCCTGCCGCCTGTCGCGACGATCGGCGCGCTCGATCTCGCGCTCGACGTCGGACCACACCAACGGCTCGGTGTCCCGTCCGGCGGTCTCGTCCGCTTGGGCCCGCGTCATGATCACGAAGGCGACCGTCCAGAGAACGGCGATGGTGCTGAGCTTGGCCAGGAAGCCGGCCAGCTCCTGATCGAGGAGCGGTGTCATCCTCGCGATGGTGCCCGTGTGGGTGAAGGTCGGGTAGAGGGGGTGGCGGGCGAAGATCCAGACGATCGAGAGGAAGCTCGGCACGATCGACTGGACGATCAGGTAGCCACCGCGCCCCAACGCCGAAAGGCGTTGCGCCCCGGGAAGCTCGGTCAGGACTGGTGCCCACAGCACGAAGCCCGACGCGAGGATGAGGAATTGGATGGCGGCCCGGGCCAGGGGGGACTGTGCCGCCAGGCTCACCGCGCCGACGGTTAGGGTCCCGACGGCGACCAACGTGACAATGGCCACGGCGGGCGCCGGACGGACCGCGACGCGGAGCACGGCGTCCACAGCGGCGGGACGGGTCAGGCGGCCGATGAGCGCCCAGGGAGTGCCGAGGACCAGGAGCGGGGGTACGGCCAGGGTCAGCAACAGCCGCTGGAGCACGAGAGCCAGCAGCAGCCAATGACTGGCCAGGTCGCCCAGCGGCCATGTCAGTGCCCCCGCCAGGAGCACGACGCCGCCGGAGAAGACGGCCCGCTGCCGAGCTGACGCCGCGCAGCCCGGCTGCTGCGTCGCCCACAGATAGGCGACAATCAGGACGAGCAGCGCGAGCAGCCAGAAGATGTGGAGGTGCCAGCCGAAGGGATGGGCGACGGCGGTCACCGGCCGTGACTCGCCGTAGGCTCTCGTCGATGGAGGCCCCCACGAAGCTCGATCGGTTGGAGCGCGTCACCGATCTGGTCCTGGTGCTGTTGGACACGCGCCAGCCGCTGACCCTCGACGCCATCGCGCACCAGGTTCCCGGCTATCCCGCCGAGCATTCCGCCCGCCGCCAGGCGTTCGAGCGGGACAAGCGACTGTTGCGTGACGAGGGCATCCCCGTCCTGACGCAACGGCTGCCGGGAAACGAACAGTACGGATACCAGATCGATCGCGAGTCGTTCTACCTGCCGGACCTCGAACTCGAACCCGATGAGCAGGTTGCGCTCCACCTCGCCGTCGCCGGCGTTCACCTGGGCGATCCTAGTGGTCGTGATGCGCTCCTGAAGTTGGGCGCGGCCGGGTTGGGCGACGTGCGGCCGATCGCATCGCTGGTGCCGCCGGCTGCGCTCATCGAACTGTTCGAGGCCGTGCGGACCCATGCCCCCGCCACGTTCGCCTACCGAGCCGAAGAACGGCGCGTCGCTCCGGTCGGCCTGTGGTTCCGCTTCGGACACTGGTACCTCGTGGCCTGGGATCTGTCCCGGTCCGCGGTGCGCACATTCAGGGTTGATCGCATCGAAGGGGACGTCGTCCGGGGTGAGGCGGGCGATGCCGTCGTGCCCGACGACGTCACGGTGGACGTGAGAGCGGCGCTGCCCGAGGAGCCGTGGGAGGTGGAGGGCGAGGACCGGGTCGAAATGCGGGTCCGGGTCGACGCGCTCGAGGCGCGTCGGGTCACCGAAGAGGTCGGCGAGGACAAGGTCGTGCGCCGGCTGGAGGACGGGTCGGTCGATCTGGAGCTCGGCGTGTCCTCCTTTGCCTCCATCCGGTCCTGGCTGCTGGGGTTGCTCGACCATGTCGTCATCACCGAGCCCGATGCTTTCCGCCAGGCGCTGATCGCCTGGCTCCGGACCGTGGCCGAGGCCGCGCCGTCCTTCACCACCGAGGCGCGCCTGCCGGAAGCGGAGACCGCCACGGCCGAGGAGGAGTCGGCGGCGGGGCGCAGTGCGCCGGGCCGCGAGACGAGCCGACGTCTCCGCCGTTTGCTGGCGCTGGTCGGCTGGCTGGCGCAAGTAGGTGAGGCGCCCATCGCCGACGCGGCGCAGCGCTTCGGCATGAGCGAGAAGGAGTTGGTCGCCGAGCTCGAGTTGGCGGCCTGCTGCGGCATCCCTCCCTACACGCCGGACACCCTCATGGAGATTGAGGTCTCGGAGCATTCCGTCCGAGCATTCCTGCCGGCGGAGTATGCCCGGCCGCGCCGGTTGACGCCCGCCGAGGGCTTTGCCGTGGCAGCATCGGCCCGGTTGTTGCTGACAGTGCCGGGCTCGGAGGACGACGCGCTGCGTCGTGCGCTCGCCAAGCTCGATGCAGCGCTGGGATCACGCGAGGCGGTCGGCCTCGATGTGGACGCGCCGACCCATCTGGCGGCGGTGCGGGAAGCGGCCGACGTTGGCCGGGCCCTCGAGATCGACTACCTCTCGGGCTCACGCGACGAGCTCACGACGCGCACCGTGGAGCCGGTGCAGGTCGCCACCATCGACGGGCACTGGTACTTGGATGCCTACTGCCATCGCGCCGGCGACATGCGGCGCTTCCGGGTTGATCGCATCGATGCGGTGCGCCCTGCGGAGGAGAGCCCCGGGCCGGTGGTCACGCAGTCGCGTCCGCTCGAAGAGATGTTCGTGCCGGGGCCCGGTGCGGTCGAGGTCCATCTGCAGCTCGGCCGAGACGCACAATGGGTACCAGAATCGGTGCCCGTGCGCGCCGTGCGTCGCGATGTCGACGGCACGGTGACGGACGTGCTGCTCGACGTCTCCGGCATGGCGTGGTTCGAACGGCTTCTCGTGCAACTCGGCCCTGCGGTCCGGGTGGTGAGCCCGCCCGAGCTGACCGGCCTGGCCGCCGAAGCGGCCGGCCGGGTCCTGGCGCGTTACCAGTCGGATAGCGTCGCACCATGAGCGACATGAACGATTTCAATCAGGGTGTCATCGAGGAGTTCCGGGCCAACCATGGCGCCGTGGGCGGGGGGTTCGCGGGTGCGCCAGTGGTCCTGCTCACTACGACGGGCGCCAAGTCCGGAAAGAAGCGGATCAACCCGCTTGTCGCCCTGGTCGAGGGCGACAAGCTCTATGTGTTCGCCTCCAAGGCGGGCGCGCCGACCAGCCCGGACTGGTACCACAACCTCGTGGCCAATCCCCAGGTCGAGGTGGAGTTCGGCGACGACCGCTTCACGGCCACCGCCGTCCCGATCACCTCTGGCCCCGAGCGGGACCGCCTCTACGCCGCCCAGGTGGCGGTACAGCCGGGCTTCGCCGACTACGAGAAGGCAACGACGCGGGTCATCCCGGTCGTGGAGCTGCGCAGGAGCTGATCACAAGGCCGACCGTTCACCCGGGCCAGTTGGGCGGGGTGAACAGGAGGCCACCAGTGCTCGGAATCCACGGTGTCGGGAGGGACAGGGCCGATTACTACCTGTCCGACCTCGCCCGCGAGCTCCCTGTGGCCGGACCGGGCCACTGGGCGGGGCGCGCGGCAGTGGGGCTCGGCCTCGGCGGCCCGGTCGCGGCCGAGGAATTCCGGAGGTTGTTGGCGGGCCGGCACCCGCGGACGGGCGTGGTCCTCGGTACGGGCCGAACCTCTGTGGCGGCATTCGATCTCACGTTCAGCGCGCCCAAATCGGCCAGCGTCGTCTTTGCATTGGCGGGTACCGAAGCATCCCGCACGGTGGTCGCCGCGCACGCCGATGCGGTCGCCGGCTCCCTCTCGTACCTCGAACGGCACGCCATCACCACCACCCGGCAATCTGGCCCCACACGTGCGGTGCTACCGACCAGCGGGGCCCTCGCCGCGGTCTTCACACACGGAGTCAGCCGGAATGGCGACCCTCACATCCACAGCCACGTCGTCGTGGCCAACCTCGTGCACGGAGCAGACGGGCGATGGGGTGCCTGCGACCGGCGGGGGATCGCCGCCCATCGCAGCGCCGCCGCCGCGGTCTATGAGGCGCATCTCCGCGCCGGATTGACGGAGGTTCTCGGCGTCCGGTGGAGCGGGCCACCCGGGCGATCGGCAGAGGTGGAGGGCGTGGGCCCGCACCTGCTGGCCGAGTTCTCGAGCCGGAGTGCGGACATCCGCCGCCACATGGACGCCTGGGGGGCGCACACGGTCCGAGGCGCCCGCATCGCCTGGGCGGCGACTCGCCCGTCCAAAGGGCCGGGCCTCCCGTTCCGTGCGCTCTCGGAACACTGGCAGCGAAGGGCCAACGCCATCGGCGCCGACCTCCAGCTCGAAGCGAGCCATCTCCCTCGAGGTCCTGCCTTTCTCGACGAGCACCGTTTTGCCGGTGTGATTGCCCTCCCCGCCCACGGCGGGGCCCACCGTCGTGACGTCGTGGCCGCCTTCGGGGTTGCCGCTGCGGACGGCGCCACAGCTCCCGTCGTGGAGCGACTGGTTGCCCAATGGGTCCCAGATGCTCCGCCCGGAGTGGCAGAGCCGCTGGAACAGCGACGGACCGTGGTCCCGGCCAACCACCACCTGCGTGCTCTCGGTCCCCGGCCGGTCGACCCCCACGATCACGCCGTTTGGCTCGGCGCCGCCCGCAGCATCGATGCCTACCGGCACAGGTGGGGTCTCACCCGCGCCGCGGAGCCGCTCGGCGAGAAGGTTCCGGCCCAACAACTGGGCGCCCTGCCGGCCGACCGCCTGGCCGATCATGTTCGGACCGAGCGCGACGTCGCGATCGCCCGGGCCCGTCTGGGCTGGCGCGAGCCGGCGACGGTCGAACGTGGGCTCGGACGCTGAGTCAGCGGCCGCGGTCGCCCAGTGCGGCTGTCCCCAACCGGCGCTGTGGTTGTGGCGCTCGCAGCAGCTCACGCCAGGGCGAGCAGGCATGGGCCGGCGTCAGCATCACCTCGTTCACCTTCTTGTCCGTTCCCAGGACGAGGGCCTGGCCGAGCGCGCCGTGCGCCACGGCATCCACCGGCAGCCGCTGCTGGTGGATGCTGCCGACCGACGTCGAGGGGCGCAGGCGGCCCCAGCGGTCCACGGATCTGCTGAGCGTCGTGGTGGCGACCTCCCGGTCGCCGGCCAACGCGCTGATGTCACGCAGCGTCGACGTGTCGGCGATGCCTCGCAGGACGACGGTCGTGCCGAACAACGACAGGAACCCGTCGGCAGCCGAGCCCCACCTGACGCGGGCCTGTGAGAGGTCCTGCAGGCAGGCCAGGACGAGGAGTCCCTGTCCTGCGCCTTCACTGACCATTGCCGGCAGGTCGGGTATGGGGGCGATGTTGGCGACTTCGTCCAGTGCGAGGAGGGTGGGTGGCCCGGCCTGTTCGTCACGGGACCGGGCGTAGGCGGCGTCACGGGTGTCGCCGATGATCGCGACCACGAGCGGCGCGAATTGGCGTTGGCGGCGGCCGGTCGAGCAGATGTAGAGCGTGTTGGCCCCACCACAGAACTCCTCGAGGTCCAGCGCGGGTGCCTGCGTGGAGGCGAGTGCGCCCTCGGTTCGGTAGGCCGCTAGGACGCCCGACGCAGTGGACCAGATACCTGACTGCTCACGGGAATCCGTGGCGACGATGCCGGCGAGCAGATCGGTCGCCGGAGCGTCTTCTCCGGCGTTCGAGGAGAGAATTTCGAGGGCCGGGACCCCATTGTGGCGATCGATCCACTTCAAAACGTCCCGCATGGAAAGATTTTCTGTGGCCGCAGCGTGGAGCAACGTGGACAAAAGCGCGCCGGAGCGTTCCGTCCAGTGATGTTCGCCCGCGCGCTGGCCCCCCGACCGACTGGCGCCGACCATCGCATCCGCTGTCACCACCGCGGCGTCCCATTTGGATGCGCTCGCGATGGGAGACCAACCGACGCGCTCGACGCCCGGCGGACACGCCACTTCACCGCTCGGGTCGTAGAGGAACGTCCATCCTTCGGCAGCCCGCGCCGGAGCGGTGGCCTGCATCACGTCAGGCTTGGTGGAAGTCGAGAGAACGGGTCCGTCGGCCAGCAAAATATTAGGGATGACCAGGGAAGATGTCTTTCCTGACCGTGGTGGGCCGAGTACGAGCGTGGAGCATTGTGGACCGGCGACTACCCAACTCTTGCCGCTGTTCCCAATGTAGATCCCATGCCGCGCCAAATGGTGGACCCGACGTCGCGCTGCGTTCGATATCAGGCTCGAACCGGCGGTGTCGACATGTGTATGAGCGTCGCGTTCCACACTTTCATGTTTGCGTTGGTGAACATGAAAATCCATGGGACATATCGAGCAATGTGGCGACAACAACACGGTGATGACGACGCGCTGACGCAGGGTGCACGTTATTTGCGTGTGCAAAACGGAGTGAAACGATGGTCGATGACGAGTGCAAAATGACCGCGCGAATAGAGAATGCTTGACCTGGGCATGTGAACAACACGAGAATGTATGTACCCGAAGTGTGAGGGAGGGTATGACATGTGCTGCGACACAACGAAGTGTGGCGCGCAAAACGAAATCTGTCGGCTCGTTTTAGCGCGCTCGGTCCGTTGTGGCACGGCGTCAACGCGAGAGCGCAACTCGGGGAATCAAGTCGGTTGGGCGTGATGTGGCGGCGTTCATGACGCTGGCGCATCTACGGCGGCCGACGCAGTTGCAAGTGAAACCGGTGCGGCAATGCGCACAGCGGGGAGTAGTCGGCCCCGAGGTGACGCAGGCTTCACCTCTATTCAGTGACCATGCTCCTAGGGAGGTGCACCTGTGGCAGTAGCCGCAAAAAGAAGGGCCCCGGCCAAGAAGGCCGCGAAAAAGCGGGCCCCCGCAAAGAAGGCAGCCAAGCGCACGACGGCGAAGAAGGCCGTCAAGCGGGCTCCGGCACGGAAGTCCGTGAAGCGGGCTCCGGCACGGAAGGCTGCGAAGAAGCGGGCTCCGGCGAAGAAGGCAGCCAAGCGGGCTCCGGCACGCAAGGCCACCAAGAAGCGGGCTCCCGCGAAGAAGGCGGCGAAGCGCACGACAGTGCGTAAGGCCACCAAGAAGCGGGCTCCGGCACGCAAGGCTGCCAAGAAGAGGGCTCCTGCGAAAAGGGCGGCCAAGCGGGCTCCGGCACGCAAGGCCACCAAGAAGCGGGCTCCTGCGAAGAAGGCGGCCAAGCGGGCTCCGGCACGCAAGGCCACCAAGAAGCGGGCTCCTGCGAAGAAGGCCGTGCGTCGTGCACCCGCCCGCAAGGCGGCGCGTCGGCGCTAAGCGCTTCGTTCCTTCGGGAACACGCGAGACCGGGGGCCTTCGGGCCCCCGGTCTCGCGTCCGGGGACTGATCAGGCGGTCCGGTTGAGCTCGACGACGTCGGCGGGCCAGTCGACGTCGTAGGCCAGATCGGGGTGCCGCAGAACGCGCACCGGCAGGCCGAGTCGCATTGCCTCGGCCCGGTGGGCGCGGAAGGAGCCCGGACCGTAGGCGAAGCGGAAATCGGATCCGGGTGGGAGTCGCAGCACGTTGGTGCCGTCATCCCGCCGGTCAGGGACGAGCGTGACGCCGTCGAAGGGTGCCAACACGCCCAACCCGTGTGCACGGGGCAGATCGCCGTGGGCCACGGTGACCCAGCGGGCGCCGGCCCGGGCCAACCGGTCGACACCCGCTCGCACCGCGCCGTTGAGACCTTGCCCTGGCTCCCACATGACGGTGGCGCCGACCTCCGACGCCCATTGCGCCACACCCTCGTCGTCGCAGACCACGGCCACCGGAAGGGGCGCACAGGCGGCCACGACGTGTGCCGCCATGGCGCGGACGAGCTCTATGCGATCGTGGTCGGAGAGAGCGGATCCGAGCCTCCGCTTGGCCTGATCGAAGGCCTTGACCGGGATCAGGACCACTTCGGGGCCAAGTTGGGTGTCGACCGTGTGCGCCGGGAGTTCTGTTGGCGCCACAGTGGCCCTCGACACCGGGACAGTGTAGGGGTCCACGCCAACGATGCCGCATGTCGCCGTAGGCTCTTGTCCTATGAGCGACCGGGTGGCGGTGATCGGCGGGGGATCGTGGGGTACCGCGGTCGGGACCATCGTGGGGGCCTCGAATCCCGCCTCGCTCTGGGTGCGCTCCCCGGAGCTCGCCTCGTCCATGGCGGAGACGCGCCGGAACGAGAAGTACCTCCCGGACGTGCAGCTTCCCGACGGGCTCTTGGTGACCGCGTCGCTCGAGGAGGCACTCCAGGGGGTCAGTATCGTCTTCATGGCGGTGCCGTCGCACGGCTTCCGCTCCGTCCTGACCGCCATGCAACCGCTGGCCCACGGGATCGAGGCCGTCGTGAGCTTGGCCAAGGGCATCGAGATGGAAACCAACCTCCGCATGTCCCAGGTGGTGGGCGACGTGCTCCCGGGGGTTCCCGCCGGCGTCCTCACCGGTCCGAACCTGGCCCGCGAGGTCGCACAGGGGCACCCGGCGGCCTGTGTCGTCGCCCTGGCGAACGAGACCCTGGCGAGCCGGGTGCAGGCGCTGGTCCACACGCGTACGTTCCGTACCTACATGGGCACCGATGTCGTCGGGTGCGAGATTGCGGGGGCCACCAAGAACGTGATGGCCATCGCGGCCGGGATCGGCGACGGACTGGGACTCGGGGACAACACCCGGGCCGTCCTCATCACGCGGGGACTCGCCGAGCTGGGGCGCCTGGGCGTCGCGCTGGGCGGGAAGGTGCTCACCTTCGGCGGCCTGGCCGGTGTGGGTGACCTGGTGGCCACGTGTGCCAGCCCGCAGAGCCGTAACCGGACCGTCGGTTTCGCACTGGGGGAGGGGCGGTCTCTCGAGGACATCGTCGGGGGCATGCACATGGTGGCGGAGGGCATCAAGAGCGCAGGCCCGTTGGTCGGGCTGGCGCAGGCCAACGGTGTCGAGATGCCGATCGCGGAGCAGGTCCAGGCCATCGTGGAGGGACGCTGTTCGCCCAGCGACGCGCTGCTGAACCTGATGCGACGACCCTCCCGCCCCGAATGGGACGAGTCGCTCCTCAGGGGGCTCCCGACATGAGCGGGATCTTCCACAGCTACGACGTGCCGCCCGAGGCCGACGACGAGGCTCGCCGCGCTGCCGCGCTCAAGCACGTCAGGGAGGTCCTCCTGATGCACGGTGCCGGCGAGGAGGAGATCGACCGGGCCGTCGACGACGGCGTGATCGATCTCTTCGTGGCGGACCGCCTGCTGGTACCCTCGCGGCGCCGCTACACGAGGCTCGAGGTGTCCGAGCTGACGGGCGTGAGCGTCGAGATGCTCGAGCGGTTCTGGCGTGCGCTCGGGTTCCCCGGCGTCGACGATGACGACCGTGCGTTCACGGATCTCGACCTCGAAGCGGTGCGCCTCTTCCAGGGCTTGCAGGCGCTCGGGGCAGCCGATGCCGACACGGCGGTCCAGATGGCCCGCGTGATCGGTTCCTCCATGGCCCGCATCGCCGAGGCGGAGCTCGTGCCCGGGGACATGGTCAGTGCGGAGGTCGACCCGATCCTTTCGGCGGATGCGTTTGCCGGTGTCGCCGACGTCACGATTCCCGCCATGGCCAAGCTCCTGGAATTCGTGTGGCGCCGACAGGTCGCAGCGGGCATCCAGCGCAGCATGATGTTGCGCAGCCACGGGTTGGCGCCGGGGCAGAGCCCCGTGATCGCCGTCGGCTTCGCCGACATGGTCGGCTTCACGCTGCTGAGTCAGCATCTGAGCGACGAGGAGCTCGCCGCCGTCGTCCGCCGTTTCGAGGAGATCTCTCACGACATCGTGACCGGTGCCGCCGGCCGTGTGGTCAAGATGATCGGCGACGAGGTCATGTTCGTGGTCGACAGCGTCGCCGCCGCGGCGCGCATCGGCCTGAGCCTGGCGGATGCCTACGCGGACGACGACCTCTTGTCGGATGTGCGCGTCGGCCTGGCCTGTGGGCCCGTGCTCGTACGCGACGGCGACTACTTCGGTCCGACGGTGAACCTGGCTCACCGCATCGTGAACATCGGCAACCCCGGCACCGTGCTGATGTCCGACGATTTCCACACGGCGCTTGCCCAGGAGGCGCCGGACGAGTTCACGGGACAGGCGCTCCGGCCGCGCCTCCTGAAGGACCTGGGCCGGGTGCAGTTGTGGTGGTGCGGTCGGGTCGGTCAGGAGGCCGACGGGACCGGCGACGCGGCCGATCGACGGCGCAACGTCCGGTGGGAGCGGCTCTCCGAGGTCTTACGTGATCTGGAAGAGCTTCGGGGGGTCGGCGAGCGCCTCCTCACCGCCAACCGTCCGTCGGGGTCAGGCGTCGTGGAGCCGGGCCGTGGCGATGCCGAAGGGTCGTAGTTCGAAGGATCCCTCGAATGGCGTCTCCGGGTAGCCCCGCAGGTCGACCAGCCACCCGGTGCGACCGGGCAACGACACGACGGTCGACTCCCGCGTCGGATTGAAGACCCTGACCTCGAGCACGCCGGCCACGCGGTGCAGCGCACTGACCTCGGCGCCGTGGACCGTGATTTCGCTCCCTGTCGCCGGACGTGGCCCACCACCGAGGCTCTGGACCGACTCCAGGGGCAGGAGGACGTCGTCGGCCAGCCGATAGGGGTCGTCACAGTCGAGCGCGAGTGCGTAGCGCAGCTCGACCCGCTTGCCGCGCATCTGGAGGCCCTCCACCGCAGTGAGGGGACCGGCCGGGAAGGGCCGGTAGGCCATGCCGAGCCGCGACAGCATGCCGGTGGAGCGCAGGATCGTCAGGGCCAGCGTGCGTGCCGCGTCGTCATCGATGTCGATCAGCTCGTACTCGCACACCCCCTCGTGGACCACCGTGAGCCGTCCGGCGCTCACGAAGCGATTGGCGGGCGCCGTCGGCAGCCCGAATTCGTCGGGCCGGCCCTCGGCCGTGAGGCCTCGGGTCACGACGGCGAAGGCGCTCTCGGCCTGCGAGTGCTGCGCCGGATCCGGGAGCGGCAGGTGGACGCGTAGGCGGTGGTCACCGCTTGGATTCACGAAGCTGGTCTCCACGCGCACGGTTGCGTCATCGGCCAGCACCTCCACGTCGGTGTGGACGTCGACGTGGTGACTGCCGACCCGCTCCTGGCTGGTGCCGTCCACGAAGCTGGGCCAGTCGTAGGTGTTCGTGATGCGCACCCGTGCCCGCACGGGCCCGCGTTCCTCGACCCGGACGACGACGGCGAGCGGCGTGTCCACGAAGGTGTCCCGGCGTGGCGGGGAGTAGTTGTAGGAGTCGCCGAGGTCACCGCCGTCGACCAGCCGGCCGTAGCCGGGGGTGCCGTCCAGCGCGAAGGTGCCTGTCGCCGGATCGACGTCGATGCGCACGAGCCCGTTGGTCACCACGACCGACCCTTCGGGCTCCTCGACCGCCGCCGGGTGGGCCAGAGGGACCGGCTCGAAGGCGGCCCAGCCGTAACCGGGCACCTCGGCGGTGCGGGCCAGGATCTTGCGCGTCGATGGCTGATCCATGGCCACTCGAACGACCGCGTCGGGACGCGCCCCGAGCCTCGTGTAGACGTCCTGCTTCGCCTCCGCGATGGGGACGCCCGGCTTCTCCTCGGCACCGACGGCGATGGTGATGTCGAAGCCCTCGTCGGTGTCCTCAATCAGCACGTCCTGGATCCACGCGTCGTCGCTGATGCGCGGGCCCTGCATCATGCCGAGCACCGTGCGCACGGTGTCGGCGTCGAGCACCATCGATCCGGGCATGCCGGACCGCTCGGACAGCACCTGCACGTCGGCCGGGGCGGGGCCATCCGCCAGCACGACCAGATCGACGACACCTGACCGAGCCCGCTGGGACGCATTCAGGACCGTCGGTCCGGCGTGGGACAGCGAACGGGCGAAGGTCTTGACGGCCCTGTCCGCCAATCCGGCGCCGATGGCGCGCGCTTCGGCGTAGCGGTGGAGGACGGCGTCGACCACGTAGTCGACCGAGCAGGCGCAGATGGAGTCGTGGGCGGAATTGCGCACCATCTCCAGCCAGGCCAGCTCCAGCAGCCGGTCGGGGTAGTCCGCCGGAGCCTGGAAGAGCGCGGCCAGTGGCTCGGCACGTCGTTCGAGTTCCCGCTCGGCGAGAGCACCACGGCGCTTGACGTCGACCCGGTTCGAGGTGACGCCCATGAGCATGTTGGAGCGGGCGCCCGAGCGGAGCTCGCCCTTCACCAACGTCAGTCCCTCGGTGGGGGCGTTCGCCAGGTAACGGGGCAGCGACGTGACCTCGAACTCGAAGTCGTCCTGGAGGTCGTTCGCTTCCGCCACCACCCGTCCCAGCCACGGCTGGGGCATGAGGTGATCCGAGCCGTTCATGCACAACAGGTCACCCATGAGGAAGTCCGCCACCTCGTCGACGTTGTCGCTCGTGCGGCGGATGAGAGCCTTGGCGTCGTCGGGGAGTGCTGCACCGTTGCCATAGCCGACAGGCAGGTATTCCGCCCGGACCGAGGAGCCGTCGGGGGACTCCCAGGTGAACGCGTTCTTGGTCACCTGGGAGGGGACGCCCCGCCAGACCACCGCGTTCTGGAAACCGGCGAGCCGGAGGATCTGGGGCATCTGCGCAATGTGGCCGAACATGTCGGGCAGGTAACCCAGTTCCATGACGCCCCCGAAGGCGGCGCCGCGCCCCAGGCCCATCTGGAGGTTGCGCACGATGGTCTCACCGGAGGCGAGGAACTCGTCCATCAGGATGTACCAGGGCCCCATGCTGAGACGACCGGCCGCCGCCAGTGCCCGCAGCCGCCCCTCGGCTTCGGGACGAACCTCGAGGTAGTCGTCGACGACGGCCATCTGCCCGTCCAACATGAAGTGGGGGTAGCTGGCGTCACGCTCGAGGAGGGGCAGGAGGGTGTCGATCAACTCCACCAGGGCGAGGCGGAAGTCCTGGTAGGACTTGTACCATTCGCGGTCCCAGTGCGTGTGCGGAACGATGGCAATCCGGCGGGCGGTCATGACCGTCAGACTATGACCTGCGTTCGCCGGTGGTGAGAGCGCTGGTCCCGGCCGGGCGGTGGCCCGACGGTCGGGTCCCGGTGGATGGCCGCACCCTGCCGGAGGTGTGGGCCCGGCAGTGGGCGTCCCGCCCGGAGGCTCCCGTCCTGATTGACGGTTGGGACACCACCCGGGAGCTGGACGCGGGGACCCTCGACGGCCGGACGGCCGCGTTGGCGACGGCGCTGAGCGAAGCGGGGGTCTCGCCCGGCGACCGGGTGCTGTGGTGCGCCCGGGCGACGCTCCCCGCCACGGAGGCCCTTCTTGCCGTGCTGCGCAGCGGTGCCGTTCTCGTGCCGCTCAGTCCGTCGGCGACGGCCGCCGAGCTCGACCACGTGATCGGTGATGCCGATCCGGTCCTGGGGCTCTTCGACCAGCCGCGGCCGGACCTGCGCCCGGGCGGCCTGACGGCCATGCACATCGACGACCTGGCCCGTGCCGCCGAGCACGCCGGGCCATACGTCGTCAGGGCCCGCCAGCCCGGTGACGACGCATTGATCGTCTACACGTCGGGGACCACTGGCAAGCCGAAAGGTGCGGCGCACACGCACGGCTCCCTGCTGACCGGGGTTTCTTCGCTGCTCAGCGCTTGGGAGTGGACCCCTGCGGACCATCTCCTTCTCTGCTTGCCGCTCTTCCACGTCCACGGCCTCTGCGCCGGCTTGTTCGGGACCTTGACCGCGGGCGCGGTCGCCAGCGTGTTCGACCGCTTTGACGAGGTGGCGCTCCTGCAGGCAGCGACGACGAGCACCATGTTCTTCGGCGTCCCGACGATGTACCACCGGCTGGGGGCGACCGGCGGGTCTGCACGGCTGGGCTCCCTGCGTTTGTGCGTGTCCGGGTCGGCTCCGCTGGCAGCCGACCTGTGGCACCGGTTCGCCGCCGACGGCGTGGTCGTGCTGGAGCGCTATGGCATGACGGAGACGTTGTTGACGCTTTCCAACCCGCTCGTGGGAGAGCGCCGGCCGGGCTCGGTGGGGCTGCCGCTCCCAGGCGTGCACGCCGCGCTCGATGGCGTGGACGAACACGGGATCGGCGAGCTGCTCGTGCGCGGTCCGTCGTTGTGCCGGGGCTACTGGGGCCGTCCCGCCTTCGCCACCGACGACTGGTTTGCCACGGGAGACCTGGTGTCGCTGGCTGACGACGGGTATGTGTCCATCCGCGGCCGGCGTACCGAACTGATCATCACGGGCGGCCACAATGTCTACCCCGCCGAGGTGGAGGCGGTGCTGGCCCGCCATCCGGGCGTGGTCGAGATCGCCGTGGTGGGGTTGCCGTCGGCCGAGTGGGGGGAAACGGTGGTGGCCTACGTCGTGGGGGACCTAGACCTCGTCTCGCTCCGCGACCTGGCGGCCGCCGAGCTCGCCCCGTTCAAGTGTCCTCGCGAGATCCGCCTCATCGACGCATTGCCGCGCAACGCGCTGGGCAAGGTGATCAGGAGCGAGCTGGGCTGACCTCGGCGGACCGGGGAGCGCGCCAGCGCCTGCGGTAGCGTGCAGCCATGGCAACCTTCCTCATGCTCTCCACGGTGGGGCCGGACGGTGCGGCGACCCTGACCGAGAACCCGGACCGTCTCAAGGCCGTGAATGCCGAAGTGGAGGCCATGGGCGTGCGCGTCGTGGCGCAATGGGCGCTGCTGGGTCAGTACGACTTCTGCACCGTGCTCGACGCTCCCGACGAGACCACCATGGCCCGGGTATCCCTGGTCCTGGGCTCGCGAGGGACCCTCAAGACGCTGACGCTGTCGGCCATTCCGATCGACGACTACATCGAGAGCGTGCTGAGAGCCCAGAAGGGCTGAGGCCTCAGTGCCACCAGAAGCCCTGACGCGACCGCTCCCGCCGCACGTCGTCCCGTGAGAACAGCTCGCCCAGGACGCTCCCGTCGGACATACGACGTATGCGGTAGCCCTCGTCGGTGACCTCGGCGATCTCGAAGCCGCGCACCCACGTGCCCTGGAAGCGGTTGCGCACGTCCACCTTCGTCCCAGGTGCCAGCGGCGACCGCGTCTGTGCGTCGGCTGCTCCCTCCCCGCCCGTGCTCACGCCCCCATCGTACGAGGCGGCCGCGGGTGTGGCCCGATGACGGTCTGTTCCCCCGATCTCAAGGAGGAGCGCCGCCTGCGCTCACAGGGCTACGAGTCCGTCGCCGGCCTCGACGAGGTCGGTCGGGGCGCGTGGGCGGGCCCGCTGACCGTCGGTGTCGCCGTCGTGCGTCCCCGTGTGCAGCTGCGCTCCATGCCGGCATGGTTGCGGGACTCCAAAATGCTGAGCGAAGCGCGCCGCGAGGAGATCTTCGAGGCCGTCGGCAGGTGGTGCCAGGCCTGGTCGGTCGGGCACGCCTCGCCGGCGGAGTGTGACGAGTGGGGGATGACCGAGGCGCTCCGCGTGGCGGCCCGCCGCGCGCTGGCGGGTCTCGGGGAGCCGCCCCAGGCGCTCCTGGTCGACGGCCCGGTCGATCTCCTGCGCCACCCCGAGGATCCCTTTGAGGGCGCCGTGCGACCCATCGTCGACGGCGACGCCAAATGTGCGTCGGTGGCAGCCGCCTCCGTCCTGGCCAAGGTCGTGCGGGACCGTCTGATGCGCCAGGAGGCAGACCACTTCCCGGTCTACGCGTTCGAAAGGAACAAGGGCTACCCCTCCCCGCTCCACCAGGCCGCCCTACGGGGCTACGGGCCGACCGCGATCCACCGTCGGAGCTGGGCTTTCGTCCGTGAACTGCCCTGGTGCGGCCAAGGGCACTACGTCCGGTCAGAGGACAGCGGCGACCTCGGCGAAGTGACACGCGACGGGGTGTCCCTG
>Ga0307374_10001271_pt1 | contig 46759 bp, 55 predicted proteins | sample OX3MG_FD_202532 | JGI IMG/M metagenome (GOLD analysis project Ga0307374, IMG submission 202532) | Soil microbial communities from Risofladan, Vaasa, Finland - OX-3 | ecosystem: Environmental > Terrestrial > Soil > Coastal area > Acid sulfate soil | place: Finland: Risofladan, Vaasa | collected...
CAGGGCCAGCGCACACTAAGTCGCTTGCCGCGTAAGGACTTCGATGAGGAAGTCGTCGTCCCATCCGCAGCCGCGCCGCTTCATAGCGATGCTATCCTTGCCCGGATGTTGTTTCAGAAGGGATAGTGTGAAGCGTCGGAGCCAGGCGAAGTTGTTGCGCGCGTTGTCGTCTCGAATGCGTGATTCGTCCTCGCGGTAGGTGACGTCGAGACACCAATGGCAGGTATTCTCGATACCCCAATGCCCTCGCACGGCGCGGGCGAACCGTTTCACGCCGACGTCAAGGCTGCTGATGTAGTAACGAGTCTCGGTGGTCTCTATGTCATGGCAAAGACGCGTGAGCATCACGAGGCCGATCGACTTCAGGTTTTTCCAGCGGTTGTATCCCGGCAGCGTCTTGGGAGCGGGCATCTGAACGTAAGTTCGCGTCTCTTCACGCCCATGTCCTTTTTCCGTGGTGGTCATTTGACGGGCATCGACGTTGGCGAAGTCATTCTCGAACTGCTCTTCGATGTAGTCGATGACGCCCTGATGCAGCGTCCCTTGGTTGCCTTTCAAGGCCAGCAAGTAGTCGCCTCCTCCATCGACGATCTGCTCGGCGATCTCGGTTTGCGTGCCCATGGCGTCGATGGTGATGATCGCGCCTGTCAGGGTCACCAGCTTCGAAACCTCGGGAATCGCCGTGATTTCGTTCGATTTCTGGTCGCAAGCCACCTGGGCCAACGTCAAGCCGAAGTCCGACGCCCAGACGCTGACCGAATGCAAGGCGCCCAGGCCTTTGCCACGATCGTGGCTTCGCCGCAAGGTCTTGCCGTCCACGGACAAAATCGGTTGTTCGACGGGGCTCGCCTGGGCAGGCGTGCGTTTGCAATGCTTGGAGCCAGCTTGCAAAACAGGCTTGAAATCCGGCGGGATGAAGAGCCGAGAGGACGCGCCGAAAGACGTCTTTCCTCGGAATGCCGTTGGGCAAATCCAGATGCTCTCGCAAGAGATCGCACTTACACCGGGCCCATTTGGCAATCGCGGTCGGCCCCTCGGCTCCCGCGAGTACCGCCATGAGCGCGATGACCACGACGCTGAGTGAGTGGATGGCGCAAGTTAATATCCGATCTGGGATCCTCCAAGCTTTCGAAATACTGTGCCACCGCCTTCAAACTGACCCGTACGTTTCCTTCCATGTCCATCCTCCGTGTCACACGCAACGTGAAATCCACAGAGCATGATTTACTGTTTTATCGGCCCGGGCGCAACCCCCTGCCTATATTGCCGAGACTACGCAGAATGCGCGCTGGCCGTGGGATCAGACCAAATCAAACTTTTCCTGCGGCCGACGGAAGCGGAGTTCAAACTTACCGTCCTGTATTTATCTCTTATTCCGTGTTGAATCCGTGTTTCATCCGTGGCTAAAGTCCGCCGGCCGCCAACTCAATAAAAGCGCCCGAGGAACCGAAGCGATTCGGCCCTCGGGCGTAGTATCGACTTAGCCGCAGCGCGGAGATCAGTTTTCCGAACCGTTGCCGCCGGCGCTTTGCTCGGCCATTTCCCGCATCGCCACCTTGCGGCTCAGCTTGACGCGGTCCTGGTCGTCGATGGCGATCACCTTGACCAACATCTCATCGCCGACTTTGCAAACGTCGGCCACGCTGTTCACATAGCCGTCGGATAGTTCGCTGATGTGGCATAGGCCGTCCTTGCCGGGCAGAATCTCGACGAAGGCGCCGAAATCCTTGATGCTCGTGACGCGGCCTTCGTAGATCTTGCCGACCTTGACGCTTTCGGTCAGGGCCTCGACCTTGCGCATCGCCGCCTGGGCCGACGCGGCGTCGTGGCTGGCCACGGTCACCGTGCCGTCGTCTTCGACTTCGATCACGGCGCCGGTCGATTCCTGGATGCCGCGGATCGTCTTGCCGCCCGGCCCGATCAACAGGCCGATCTTGTCGGGACTGATCTTGGTCCTGAGCAGCCGCGGCGCCCACGACGAGATTTCTTCTCGCGGGCAAGGAATGGCGCTGAGCATGTTCCGCAGGATTTGAATGCGAGCCTCGCGCGACTGGGCCAGCGTGGCCTCGATGATCTCGCGGCTGATGCCGTTGATCTTCAGGTCGAGCTGGATGCCAGTGACGCCGTTTTGCGTGCCGGCGATTTTGAAATCCATATCGCCGAAGTGGTCTTCGTCGCCGATGATGTCGGTGAGCAATGTCCACTGGCTGTCGCTTTCCTTGACCAACCCGACGGAAATACCCGCCACCGGATTCGAGATCGGCACGCCGGCGGCCATCAAGCCCAACGTAGCGCCACAGACGCTGGCCATCGAACTGGAGCCGTTCGATTCCAAAATGTCGGAGATCACGCGGATCGTGTAAGGGAACTGCTCGGGATCGGGCAGCACCGGCTTGACGCTGCGCTCGGCCAAGGCCCCGTGGCCGATCTCGCGCCGACCGGGGCCGCGAATCGGCCGCACTTCGCCCACCGAAAACGAGGGGAAGTAATAGTCGAGCATGAACTTCTTGGAGTATTCGTCGATCAGCCCGTCGACGCGCTGCTCGTCGCGATTCGTGCCGAGCGTGACCGTGATCAGGGCTTGCGTTTCGCCGCGTTGGAACACGGCCGAACCGTGGACGCGCGGCAGTACGTCGACATGGCACTCGATCTCACGCAGCGTTTTCCCATCACGTCCGTCGGGCCGCGTGCCGCTCAAGATCAAGTCGCGGACCACGTGCTCTTCGAGATCGTGCCAGGCCTTGCTGAAGGAGTGGAGTTCGATGGCGCCTTCGGCCGCCGGATCGGGAATCAACTCAGCCAACACGCGTTCTTTCAGCGCCGCGACGGCGTCGGCCCGGGCCTGCTTCCCGACGGTCTGTTTTGCGGCTTTAAAATCGCTGTAATGCTTCGCCTTGAGCAGATCGAGGGTTCCGTCCGGCGGGGGAACTTCGTATTGCTTCTTCTCGACGCCGGCCTTCTTGAACAGTTCGAGCTGCAACTCGCAAAGTTCCTTGATGATCCGATGCGCTTCCTCGATGGCTTCGAGCATCCGGTTCTCGGGGATTTCGCGAGCGAAACCTTCGATCATCAACACGGCGTCTTTGCTGCCCGAGACGATTAGGTCGAGGTCGCTTTCCTCCAGGTCGTCCTGTGTCGGGAAGGGGATGAACTCGCCGCCGATCTGGCCCAAGCGGACCGAAGCGATCGGCCCCTGGAACGGCAGCGGCGAGAGACCCAAGGCGGCCGAGGCGCCGTTCATGCCCAGCACGTCGGCGTCGTTTTGCCGGTCGCTGGCCATCACGAAGCTTTGAATTTGCACTTCGTCATGAAACCAACTGGGAAACAGCGGGCGGATCGGCCGATCCATCAGCCGCGCGGTAAGCGTTTCCTTCATCGTCGGACGGCCTTCTCGCTTGAGAAAGCCGCCGGGGAATTTTCCGGCCGCGGCCGACCGCTCGCGATAGTCGCAAGTCAGCGGGAAGAAATCAATGCCCGCCCGGGGGGCGCCGGTGGCAGCCGCGGTCAAGACCACGGTCTCGCCATATTGAACCAAACAACTGCCGGCGGCTTGCTTGGCCAGAGTTCCGGTTTCGATCGAAAAGGTGCTGGCTCCGATCTGTTTCTCGACACGTACTTTCAAGGCTTTTTCCTACCTTTTTCCGCGTCCCAGCCAGCGAGTCGTCAAGAGGCGGCGTTCACATCGGCACGGCTCGATTCGAAGAGTTTCAACGAACGAGCGATGACGCAACGAGAAACGCCTGCCGAGTGCGTTGCGGTGGCCAAACGCCGCCGACTAGGCGCCGTCTACCCCACGCCGCCTAACGCCTATGCCGAAGACGCAACCGCCAGGGCTCGAGCGTGCTTTCGCGCCGGGAGAGATTACTTGCGGATCTCAAGCCGCCGGATGATGTCGAGATACCGCTGCGGATTGACCTTTTTCAGGTAGTCCAACAGTCGGCGACGCCGGCTGACCATCATCAACAGACCCCGCCGACTGGCGAAGTCCTTCTTGTGCGTCCGCAGGTGCTCGGTCAGCTCACCGATCCTGTTGGTCAGGATGGCGATTTGGATTTCCGGCGATCCGGTGTCATTGTCACCCCGGCGGAAATCCCCGATCAATTCCTGTTTTCGCGCTTTGGTAATAGCCATCTGCGACCGCAATTCCCTCACGTTGGTTGGCATCCGAGCGTCTGACTAGGCGCCGACCTCTTGACTAGCTTGCCAGGACTCTACCTACATACATGGTTTACAACAACTTAAGACAATGAATGTAGCATCGTCCGGTGTTTTTGCAACCGCCAAACTCCGGCTTTTTTCAGTTGTTTTGCCGATGCCGCGGTAAACTGGCGGGTCTTCGCAAAGCTGGAAGACCGCCTCTTGGGCTATTGCAGCCTCATGCCCGCGCATCGTTTACAAACATTGTCTCATGGCCCAGTCCGCCGGGGCGCCCGGCGGCGTCACTGCTTTGATTGCTTGTTCGCCGAAAGCCCGAGATGCCGCTCCAAAAACATCATCTCGACGGCGGTGATGTAGTCGCGGTTGTCTTTCTTCCCGAAACCGTGGCCTTCGTTGTCGGCGTAGACGGTCCAGACCTGGCGGCCGGCGGCGCGGACCTTCGAGGCGATCTGCCCGGCTTCGGAAAACGGTACTCGCGGGTCGTTGCGGCCGTGGGCCACGAGCAAGGCCGAAGCGATCTGGTCGGCGCTCGCCGAAGGGTTGATCCGCTCGAAGACGGCTCGCATCTTCGGGTCGCGCTCGTCGCCGTATTCGGCCCGCCGCAGGTCCTGGCGATAGGGGCTGGTGCGTTCGAGAAAGGTGATGAAGTTGGCGATGCCCACGATATCGATCCCCGCCTTGATCCGCTCGGGATAGTGCGTCAGCGACGAGAGCACCATGAAACCGCCGTACGAGCCGCCCGTTACCGCCACGCGCTTGGCATCCAACTCCGGCTGCTCGGCGATCCAGTCCAGCAGGGCGCCGATATCCTTGACGCTGTCCTCGCGTTTCTCGGCGTTGTCGAGCTTGAGATACGTCTTGCCGTAGCCGGCCGAGCCGCGGACGTTCGGATAGACGACGGCCAGGCCCAACTCGTTGACCTCGAACTGCGTCGTGCCGGAAAAGAACGGCCGGAACTGGCTTTCGGGCCCGCCGTGAATGCGAATTAGCACCGCGGCTGGCTGCTTCGGCGACGCGCCGCGCGGGCGGAAATAGTAGCCGGGAACCTGCCGGCCGTCGAACGAGCGGAACTGAATGTGTTCCGGTTTGACGAACGACTCGGGGTCGAGCCCGCCGACTTCGCTGTAGGTCCAGCGGACGAGCTGGTCGTCTTTGTCGGCGGCGAGTTCGATCGAATACGCCTCGGCAGGCGCGTTGGGCCGGGCCAGCGTGAAGCCGAGCTGCGAGCCGTTGGGCGAAAACTCCAAATGCGCGATGATGCCCAGCGGAATTGCCAGTTCTCGCGGCCGTTCGTCTTCCAGCAGATACAACTTGCTGGCGCCGTCTTCGTTCGTGGCGAAGGCCACGCGGCCGCTCTGCGGGTCAACTTTCGAATCACTCACGTCCCAGCGCAAATCGCCCGCCGGCCAGGAATACTTCTCGCTTTCGAGATCGAGCTTGGCCAATTCCAGGAATTCGCCGCGGGCGTCGGTCGTCAGATACGCACTGCGGCCGTCGGGGCTGAAGGCCGCATCGCCCACCGCTGCCGGGCCGTCGCCGGGCAGCTTGATCGGTTCGAGCTTCTTGGCCGCCACGTCCAACAGCGCCGGGTAAGACTCGTTGATCGAAACATAGTGCAACAGCAGCAGTTTCTTGCCGTCGAGCGACCAGTCGGCCGCCTGCCAGTATTCGCCCTGGGTCTCCATCAGCATTTCGGGCGAGTCGGCCTGGCGGCAATCGGCCCGGTAAATGTCGGTGTCGCGACCGTTGCGGCGGTTGCTATGGACGATCATCTGCCGCCCATCGCGGCGCACGGGCCCCAGGTCGTTTCGCGTCTTGCCGTCGGTCAAAAGCGTCGTCCGGTAGGCGCTTTGATCGAGGTAATGGATCTGATTGTTCTCGTTGCCGCCCTGGCTCATCGTGACCAACAGCGAACCGTCGTGGGCCTCGGGGATGAAGCGGCCGCCGGCCGGCTCGTCGAAGAAGGTGACTTGCTCGCGCCGACCGCCAGGTTGGTAGACGCGGTGCAATTGCGCCGAGTTGCCGAACCGCGTTTGTACCAGCACGCCGCGGCCGTCGGGCGCCCAGCCGGCGAACGCCGCCGACCGCGTATTTTGATACTGCCGCAGCCGCTCGGCCAATTGCGGCGGCACGGCCGGCACGTCCTGGGTGGCAATCGCCGGCGGACGAAGCGGATCGGCGGGCTCGTCCGCCTGCGCAAGCGACGCGGAGAGGCTAACCACAGAGGCACAGAGGCACAGAGAAACGGAAAGAGAGCCATGAAGGCGAAGCATCTCAATTCTTCTTTCTGAGGACGTTGAGACTGGCGGGGAATTCACCTCGGAGGCACTGAGGACACGGAGAAGAACGGCAACCGGGCCGCGGATTTGCACGGATCGAACACGGACTGTTTTTTGTTTTTCATCCGTGAAAATCCGTGCGAATCCATGCCCAAAAACTCCGTGTTCTCCGTGCCGCCGTGGTGCAATTCATGGCCAAACCGAGAGGCTCAGTTTTCGTCGAACAAGGGCGGCACGTCGGTGAATTGCAAGATTCGTTCGCACCAGGCGGCGGCGGCGAGCAAGCCGGCCTCGCCGAACGAACGGCCGATGAATTGTAAGGCCACCGGCAGCTTGTCCTCGGCCAGCCCGCAAGGGATGGATACGGTCGGCAAGCCCGAATAGCTCCAGGGCGAATTGAACCGCGGATCGCCGGTCGTCTCGGGCCCCGGCGCCGTCCTGTCGGCGGCCGGAGTCAGCAGGGCGTCGAAGCCTTCGAGCGCCGCGAGCATTTCGCGGCGGAAGCGGAATTGACTCGCCAACGCCGCCGAGTAGTCGATCACCGAAGCGGCGCGGCCTTCGTCGAGCACCTGGCTGATGGCCGGGCCGTAAAGCTCGCGACGAGAAGGGAAATTGTCGCGGTGATAGGCGGCCGCATCGACGGCCATCACGATCCGCTGCCCGCGGTGAGCTTCGGCGAAGCTTTTCGGTAAAGCCACCGTTTCAATCTGCACGCCCGCCGCCCGCAGCCGTTCGACGGCCTGCCATGCGACTTTCCGTACTTCTTCCGAAGCGGTCTCGAAGAAGTATTCTTCCAACACGCCAACCTTCGGCGGCTGGGCGAGCGGCAGAGATAGGTCGTCGCCTAATGGAGCGTTCAGGCAAACTGGATCATTCGGATCGTAGCCCGCGATTGCTTGTACGATGATCGCCAGATCGGCCACGCTCCGCGCGATCGGTCCGGCCTGGTCGAGATGAAAGCTGAAGGGCACGATCCCGCTCGAACTGACGCGGCCCCAGGTTGGTTTGCAGCCGGCGACGCCGCAAAAGCTGGCCGGCCGGGTGATCGAGCCGCCCGTCTGCGTGCCGATGGCCGCCAGACACATGCCGGTCGCCACGGCCGCCGCCGAGCCGCTGCTCGAGCCGCCCGGCGTGCGGTCCAAGTTCCAAGGGTTGCGCGTGGGCGGCGGATCGAAGCTGGCGAACTCGGTGGTGACGGTTTTGCCTAGAATGATCGCGCCGGCGTTTCTCAGCCGCGCGACGATTTCCGCGTCGCGTTCGGCCCGATGATCTTCGCGCAGCCGCGAACCGGCCTTGGTCGGCCAGCCGGCCACGTCGACGATGTCCTTGATGCCGATCGGCGCGCCGTGCAGCGGGCCGCGACATCGGCCTTGCGCCAGCTCCTCGTCCAAACGCCGCGCCGTTTCGCGCGCTGCGGCTGCGTCAACCATCACCCAGGCCCGCACTTGCGGATCGAATCGCTCGATATTCGACAGGCACTGTTCGAGCAGTTCGCAAGCCGAGATTTGGCCTTGGGCGACGGCGGCTTCAAGTATCGTGACCGGGCGTTTCATAAGCAACGGATGGGGTGCAGGGGATGAACCGGCATTCTGCACCGCGGCGGAGCGGTCGTCAAATCGCCCGCCGCGGAGGTAGCGTCCGAATCTAGTCGGGCAGACAGCCGCCGCAAGGCGGGTTTTTTCATGCGCACTTTACTTCGCCCCTCTGGCGCGAGAGATTGTTGGCGGGCCGCGCCGCCCAAAGCTATGGGGGCCAAACGGCGGCGCAGCTTAGCCGTTAAAGGATTGCGCATGAACATCAAATTGCAGAACATCGAAAAACTTCGAGGGATCATTGCAAACGAAGACGCGAGCGAAGACATCAAGACAATCGCCAGTGCGGTCATCGACGTCTACGAGAGAATCACGAACTTGAAGGCCGACGACGACGACATGGTGAAAAGGATTAGTCAACTGGAACAAGAGGAAGAAGAACTAGAAGAACTAGAAAGACCAGGCGAAGAAGACGAAGAGTAGCGGCTTATTTTCTTTGGATCGCCGTGCAACAAGGCTTAGGACTCTAGCGCCGCGGGCGATCAACTGGTACGAGGCGACGGGCGCGCAGAGCCCTTCGGCCGAACGAAATTTCTCTGCCCATTTCCAAGCCGCCCGGTTATCCTGTCCGAAGTTGCAATCGTCTCCGACGTCGGAGAAGAAGCAGACGGACAAAACGGTCGCTTGCGGTCCGCGTGATCGTTCCGGTGCGCCATTCAGACCCAAGGATGAAAGCCATGAAATCTTGCCGCCCAATGAGTTCGCCGCGACCCAATGAACGCCGAAGATTTTGGCTTTGCATGCGGGCATACATTGCCGCCATCGCAGCTTTGTCGGCGATACCAGGCGCCGCGCCGATCGAATGCCGCGGCGAAGCGGGCGACTGGCCGCAGTTCCTCGGGCCGCATCGCAGCGGAATCTCGGCCGAGATCGGGCTGCTAGAGACGTGGCCCGAGGGCGGGCCGAAAGAGCTGTGGCGGGCGCCGGGCGGCGTAGGCATGTCGGGCCTGGCCCTTCGCGATCGCCGGCTCGTCACGCTGGTGCAGCGAGAAGGCAAGCAGTGGCTGGCGGCGTATGACGCGCGCACGGGAAAGCCGCTCTGGCAAGTGGCGCTGGCGCCCGAATATCGCAACGCGATGGGCGACGGCCCGCGAGCGACTCCGGCGATTGCCGGCGACCGCGTGTTTGCGTTCACCGGCGAGGGAATCCTCGCGGCCGTGAACTTCGCCGACGGCAAGCTGCTCTGGTCGCACGATCTGCTCGACGAACTCGAAGCGGAAGAGGCCGACTACGGCATGGCATGTTCTCCATTGGTCGTCGGCGATTTGGTCGTCGTGACGATCGGGGCGCAACGGGCGAGCGTCGTAGCGCTTGACGCCAGCAGCGGAAAGCTCGCTTGGCGGGCGGGCGACGATCCGGCGGGCTATTCGTCGCCGGCGGTGTTGAACGTCGGCGGGCGAGAGCAACTCGTGGCGTCGACCGGCGTTTCCGTGTTGGGCTTGGCGCCGAAGACCGGCGCCGTGTTATGGCGTTATCCGTTCGAGACCAATTTCAACTGCAACATCGCCGCGCCGATTGCCGTCGGCGACCGTGTGTTCATCTCGGCGGGCGAAGACCACGGCAGCGTGTTGTTGGCCTTGAAGCCCGAAGGACGCGGGTTCGAGACCGAGGAGGTCTGGTCGTCGCTGGGAACCCGAAGCGTCTTGCGCAACGAATGGCAGACGTCGATCTTGCTCGACGGATATCTCTACGGCATGGACAACGTGGGCGGCGCCGGACCGATTACCCATCTGACCTGCATCAAGGCGGACACGGGCGAGCGCGCGTGGCAAAAAACGCGGTTCGGCAAAGGCAATCTGATCGCCGCGGACGGCAAACTGTTCATCTCGACGATGAAGGGCGAGTTGGTCGTGTTGAGAGCAACGCCTGAAAAGTACGAAGAACTCGGCCGCAGCATCGTGGTCAAACCCACGCGGCAGGCGCCGGCGCTGGCCGGCGGGCTGCTCTATTTACGCGACGACGCCGAGATCGTCTGTCTTGACGTCCGGCGCCCTTGAGGCAAACGCGCAAGCATCCGGGTTGGCATGTTTTCACGCTTGCGCAGCAAGCGGGTAAGCATGCGATTCAGGATGTACGCCATGCCTACGCCGGCGAAGGCATGGCGCCCAACGCAGCTACTTCTTCCCGCCCGGAAACACGTGCCCGGCGACTTCCATCGGCGCCGTGTAGAGCGAAGTCCGCGCGGTGACGTAAAGCGTCTTGCGGTCCTTGCCGCCGAAAGTGGCGTTGGCCGGCGGTTCCGGAAACTCGATGATGCCAAGCGCCTTGCCTTTGGCGCTAAAGACTTGCAGGCCGAGGGCGGTGGCGATGTAGAGATTGCCTTTTTCGTCGATCGTCAGCCCGTCGCCGCCGGTTCCTTGTTTGCCTTCGGCCTGCTTGGTGCGGCAAAAGACGCGGCCTTTGCCGAGCTTGCCGGGCGCCTCGACCGGGTAGGCCATCATCTCTTCCTGCATGCTGGGAACGACGTACAGCGTCTTTTCGTCGGGCGAAAGGATCACGCCGTTTGGCGCTTTCAGGTCGTCGATCAGGCGGCTGACCTTGCCGTCGGCCGTGACGTAATACACGGCCGTCACGCCTTGCGGCAGCGACGGGGGCGCGCGAAACTGCGGATCGGTGAAGTAGACGCCGCCCGAGCGGTCGACGACCAGATCGTTCGGTGCATTGAAGCGTTTGCCCTCATAGGTCTCGGCCAGCGGGCGGACGGTTTTGCCGTCGCGGGCGACGATGCTGACGCGGCCGTCCATTTCGCAGCAAACCAGTTCGCCGGCGGCGTTGACCATGATGCCGTTCGTATGGTTTGACGGATCGCGAAACACCGAGAGCTTGCCGTTAGCGTCGACTTTGCTAACGCGCGAGTTGGGAACATCGCTGAAGTACACGTTGCCTTCGGCGTCGGCGGCAGGACCTTCGGTGAACCCGAAGCCCGTGTGCAGCTTGACGATTTCGCCCGTCGGGCCAATGCTGGGGATCGCCGTCTCGTCGGCGGCCGCCCCGCGGGCCAGACTAACGAGCGTCAGCGCCAGTGAAACGCAAAACAGGCGAGCAAACATGGTTGATTCCTCCCAGATGTTTTCGTGCGGACCTTTTCGTCCAGCCACAGTAAGGGCCAGCGTATCTCGCTTGCCGAATTCCCGCAACCGGCAGGCCGTTCCGGCGGCGCCTAAAGTAGCGCCGCAAAGGCTTCTCGCATGCCTTGGTGCATCCGAGACGACGGCGCTCCAAACGCTTCGCGACCACACTCGCCTGCCGTGCCTGCCAAAATGTCGGCCGGGACTCACAAAATTTATGGCGCTGGCGGGTTAACGCGTCGGCAGCGGCGTTATGATGTGAACTTCGCGGTTCGCCCGGCGGAAACCAGCAGGGCGTGTGAATCATGAAATCGCATCCGAGGAAACAACATCTATGGTCAACGTAGGCATCGTCGGCATTGGCTTCATGGGCATAAACCCATCCTGATTTCTTATGCACTTCAAAAAACACCGTAAATCACGGCAAATCAGCGGCTTGGCTTGTCTTTTCTTTACTCCATGATACAATGCCTCAGTAAAGAAAACTTTAAAGAATTCGGAAGCCACTTTTCTGGAGACACGCCATGCCATCCGGTCGCATTGCCAAGCTGAACTGGACGCCATCTTTCGGCCAGTACACCACCACGATCAACAAGAAACTGTACCGCCTCGGCGCCGACAAAACTGAGGCGGAAAAGCAGTTCCGCTTTCTCCAGACCAAGACCGACATGGCCGAGGAGATCACCGCCGTACCCACCTTCGGTGAGGTGGCCGAGGCGTGGCTGCTGCATATCGAGACGATACACGACGCCGAACGCTTCCGGCTCTGCAAGGCCCGCATCAACGAGTTCCTTGCCTATATGGGGAGGGACATCAAGGTACGCGACATGCGGCCCCGGCACATCGAGGACTGGATCAAGTCGAAACCCAACGTGAAAAGCAACGGCACCCGCCGCCTGTACAAGGCCATGATTCTGGCCTGCCTCAACTGGGCGGCATCGGGCAAGGCACGGCTGATCGTCAGCAACCCGCTCCGGGGGAAGCTCGACCTGCCCGAAGGCGGTTCGCGTGGCGGCAACGCCGTCTGGACGCCGGAGCTTTTCAGGATCGTCACCGAGAACGTGAACCAGCGGTTTGCCGACTTCATTCGGGCGGTCGCATGGACCGGGGCCAGGCCGTCCACCATTCGCCTCGTCGAGGCCCGCCACTACCGCCCAAAGCTCAAGCTCTGGGACGTGGAAGACCTCTATCAGGGCCGCATCTCGAAGCGGAAATACGTCAAGCGCGTCTGGCTTACGCCTGAGATGATCGAGATGGTCGAGCGGCTGAACAAGGAATGGCCCGAAGGCCCGATCTTCCGTGGCCGGTCCGGCCAGCCTTACAGCGGCGATGTCATCACGATGGCGATGTACAAGCTCAGGATCAGGCTGAAGGACAAGGGGATCGACCTGCCGGACGGGTTGATCGTCTACAACCTGCGTCACCATTTCGCCACCCAGTTCATCGTCAAGCACCCGGACAAGCTGGAATACCTGCGGGAGCTACTCGGACACAAGGACCTGAAGATGATCCGCAAGCACTACTCGAAACTGTTCGATGAACACGCTGCCATGCACGACGTGCTGAAGGACTTCAAGCCGCTGTAGGCACCGGAAGGACAGCTTTCGTGTCAGGGGCATCACTTCGGCGACACGGATTTGCTGGTAGATTCTTCAAAGATTGTTTGTTGTGCTCCATTATTTTGTTGTGCTCCATTATCCTTACAGATACAGAGACACTCTGTGGGGGGCACGTATGAGGTTTGGGCTTATCGAACTGTATGCAAATGTGAAGGGCTTACCGGGCAGAATGGCGGCGGAGGCCGTCCTAGAAAGGATTCGATTGGATGGCCACCGAGAGAGCACGGTCCGTTGCTCCATTGAACGGGCCAAAGCCTGTGATTGCGAATTCATTGTAGCACCAGGCTGGACTTTAATGGCGGTCGCACCACCGAAATGGCTCCTTGAGCTATCGAATGGATGCACTATCGTCGTCGAGTTACTGTCTCCTCAGGAGGCCGAGCGTCCGCAGGTCTACATCCTGCATAACGGTAAGCGTATCCTGGAACCGGCGCAGCAGTACGTTGCTAAACGGAATGATCTTTGGAAAGGTGAGAATCTTTCGCGCGATGCGGTTGCACTTTTGTACAATTTACAAGAACGCAAGCGTCGATGGGCAGTCCCTGGAATTGGTGAGGCCCTTTTGTATATCTGTGGCGAAGTGAACATTGTCGGATCGGGCGATCAGATGCGGGAAGAAGTTCGGCGAGCGGGACTGAGAGAGCAGGATCTTCGGGCACCGCTGGTCATCAATCCGAGTCACACACTAAGCCCACTGAAACGGATGCGTGATAAGAGAGCCTGGTTGTCGCAAGGAGGCCTCCTGATTCATACGGCCAACATTCATTCTGGCGGGTGGGGGCGAAACGACAACAAACACGCCAATGCGTCACGCACTGCGGCGAAAGTGTGGGTATGCGGGCAATCAAGCGACAAGTTGGATCGTCAAGAATTGGAAAACGGTTGTGCCCTCAATACGTTTGACTGGAGCCCGTAGGGAAACAAAACACGGCAGCTTAGAGAATTGCTTGGCCATTCACATGTTGGGTTTACCACAGAGCCAGCGCATGAAAAACCCCGGCCATCTTGACCGGGGTTGCTAATTCGGTATTACAACATGCTTGAACACTTTCTTCTGCTGCCGAGGCGGTGCCCTTGCCGGTGCCTCCCCTCCAACCTTCTGACTGGCGAGGAATGCGTCAATGTCGGCATCAGTAATGCGAATGCAGCCACGCGAGCCGGGCCGGCCGATGCGGACGTGCGGCAATGATCCACAGGCACACAGCTCGTAAACCAACGAGTCTGAAATACTCATCCTTTCTGCTGCCTGTCTCACGTTTAACACGACGCACCTCAGATTTCTCTGCCACCACGTTCCTGCGTTCGCACTTCCTGTTGCTTTGGATGATCGCCATGCAGAATATCATGCAGTGCTTTGACACCTTCCAACAACCGTGCCGGAGGCTTGCCATCGAGAACCTCGCCGATTCCTTGCAACAGCGTGTTTCTGCTCTCCTGTCGCTCCTTCTCATACATCCTCAGGTCGGACAGGTGATCCAGGATTTCCTTGAACCGTTCCACCAGTGGCGTAGGCTCTATTCGTCCATCATCGGGCAGCAGCTCGCCCAGAGCGTGCAGCTCTTTCTGGTTCTCGAACAAGACCCGCAACGCCGCGTCCTTGTTATCACCGATGACATCCCGCGCCACTTCCGCAAACGCCTTGAAAGGCACGTCAAGAGATGCTGCATCAAGGGCGATGTATTCCAACTTCCCCGCCGCCGATAAGTTCGTCCATGTATTGTGGCTGCCGTCAATCTCAGAAAAGAAGTAATTGTCGGGGCTGTTTCTCCGATCCTCCACCCGTGCTTTGAGTCCAGCCACTTTGTGCCTTTCCAGGACCGCCTCATCGAATACGCCGTCCAGCCACTTATCTTGCGGCTTGCCATCACGCACGTTGGAAAAGATAACGCCCGCCTGCGCGTTGCTCAGCCCCTGATTCTTGTAATGCTCCCAGGACACTGAAGCATCCAGCACGTAGAGCTGATCGCCACGATTCAGTTGCTCAAACGTCAAGCCGGTTTCGCTCTTCATGAAGTGAACTGGCGAACGATGAAAGGGATCTTCGCGGTACTGGCTGGACGCAACGCTCTGAAGGTCAGCCACAAGCTCATCGAATGCCGGATCATTACGTTTCAACATGAAGCACCCTTTTCTGAAAAGATGACCCGCTGGCGTTCGCCTCGAACTTTTCCAGCCTCTCCTCGGCCGTCATCACAGCCCCTCATCTCTCGATGCCTTTGTCTTTCACTTTGCCTTTTGCCGGTTCCGGCGTTTTCGCCGTTCCATCGAGAATCTTCCTGAAAGCGTCCCTATGGACATCTTGAACTGGCGGAGGCATGATGGCACCCTGCATGTACGCGCCTCCAAAGTTGACATGCCGCAAATCAGCCCCGCGAAAATCGGCCTGATCCGCCTCCACGCCCTGCATCCTGGCGCCATACAGATTGACGTTCTGAAAGTTTGCACCCTGAAGCTGCGCGCCCCGGAAATCGACGTTCCGCAATACGGACTGGGAGAAGTTTACGCCTCTGCAATCAGTGGCGCGCAAATCGGCGCCTTCCAGATCGATGCCCGACAAATTGACTCCACGCAAGTCAGCACCGCGCCAGTCGATCCGAGACGGTTTAGTTTCCTTGTCCATGAACGCACCTATCTCTCGATCCCCTTTGTGTTTGTTCTTCTCTACCGAGGCGACGCCTGGACGATCATGCACGTCTTTGGATGGGTAGCAGCCCATTCCGGCGGTAGCGTTCCAACTCGACCTGGGCGAGCACCCATTGCGGATACGCTCCCCTGCCGCTCTGCCGTTTCTCAGCACGCAGCCTGCCGAGGCGGCAGTATTCGCGGATGGTGAACTCCGCCTTGCCGACCGCACGGGCAAATTCTTCCGTGGTGTACCATTCTCGAACCTGCTGGCGCTCGACCAACACGACCAGCATGGCCTCGATTTTCTCAAGCCGTTCTTCAAGTGTCATGCTGCACCTCGATTCCCTGTTCTTACCCTTTTCAACCGCCTGACCCGCCTGGCCAAGCTACTTGGTTCCCTGGTCGCCGGAGGACTGCTGCGGTGAGTTGTCGCCGCCAGATGCCGCGATGGCGACAGAAACCGCCGCGCCCAGCAGCACCCCCACCGGACCCAACAGGATCGCACCTGCGATGGAAGGCCCCCAGAGGACGGCCTTGACGGCCAAGTCTGTAGCCACTGCCTCTCCCAAAGTTTTTGCTGGCATGGTCTTTCTTCCTTTCTTGTAAAATGGCGGGCGGGGCCGATCCCCGCCCGCCGGAGTTACTACTTGAAGAACCGAGTGAGCAATCCAATCGCCTTGGCAGCCGCAAGCTTCTTCGCGGCGTCCTTGACTTCTGGGTTTGCGTTCCCGAACTTCTTCGCCAATTGGGCCGCGACTGCGACGAAAAGTATCATCATGAACAGCCCGTTCTGGAATTGGTCATATAGCCAGCTCGCGAGTAACATGTTGACTCTCCTTTCTTGAACATCGAACTACGGGCGTGTAACCCCGCCCGACCGGGTTACTTCTTCAACCACCACCTGGCCACGAAAAGTGCGCCCTTGAAGGCGTTCCCTGCTCGTTCGTGGCGCTTCGCCTTGCGTTCCTCTTCCTCCTTGCGCAGCCGAAGCCAGTCATCCATGCGGAAGGTCGTCATGTACAGCCTCCAGAGACACACGATGCCTATGACAACCCACATGACAACTGCCGCGTTCCCTTCGACGATTGCTGCGAATAACGTGTTCATGTCTAACCCTTTCTGAAAATGTGGCGGAGTAGCTCCGCCAGCCTTGGTTATGGTTCTTGTCTCGAACTACATTTCCCTTCCACCGTGTTCCCGCTCCTGTCCCTGGTGCGGTTCCGTCTTCTGGACATCCTGTTCCTGGTTTCCCTTACCGACCTCCGGTGTCGGCGTGTATTGGCCCGGCCCGTAGGGAGTGAATGCACCCCCGTTGAATAGGGCCTGAGCCATCTCAAGCGATCCCTGCTTGCCGAGCCGGTTCAATTCCGCGCTGACCTCCGCCACCGCGTTTTTCAGACCCGGTGCCAATTCTGCGAGGGCCTCTTTCATCACATCCGAAAATCCACGACTCATAACGCACCGTTCCTTTCAGGGGTTTTCAAACTGGACATCCCACGCGGCCGGGGGCGGCTGGGTCGCCACCTGACCTTGACCGTTCGTTGACAACGCCATTGCCAGAAGCACTGCACCCAACAGCAGCGCCAACGATCCGAACAAAACTTTTCCCGCTGCCATGTACCGTTCCAATGGTCCCGGCCCCTGACCGAACCTCGACTCCTCGTAGTACCGCACCAACGTGGTGCGGACGGGCGGGACACCGGGCGTGAAGGTTATTGCTGTTCGCTCTGGGAGCATCATCACCTCTTCAGGTTTCAGGAGCTTCCGACCATGCTGCTGCCAGTTCTCGCTACGGTTCGTCGAGTAGCCGTGACTGTCCTGGCCATTGGCTGAAGAACTCCACGAAGTTCCCGTGCTCGTGCCACCGCTGGTAATCTCGATAGTCTCCTCACCCAGCCGATTGCTTACATACTCCGCTGTCGGCAGGTCATTCACCGCGAAGAAGACCTGGCTCACGTTGCTGAGCAGGGTTTGCTCCTGGCCATCCGGGAAACATTTCCTGAGCTGGCCGAGGGACTGGTAGTAAAACTGAAGCCTTACCCCGTATCCCCGGTACTTATCCACCGCGTCGTCCAGCGCCTCCATGTGGCCAAGGCTAGCCGCCTCATCCAGCACGAAATGCACCTTGGTATGATCCTGCAAACCTCCCCGTACCACCGCCCGCAGCAAGGCCCCGATCCACAGCCGAAGCAATGGCGACTGCGCCCGCATGTGCTCAGGCGGCAGCACAAGGTAAATGGTCATCTTTCCCTTCAACAAATCCGCAGGGTCGAAGCTGCTGGTTTTGGTGCTTTCCGCGACGGCCAGCGTATCGAGGAAGCGAAGAAACCGGTTCGTCGTGGTCATAGTCGAGCCAAGCTCTTTTTCCTTGTAATGGGTGAGCTGGTTTCCCATGCGTGCCAGCATTCCGTCCCAGGCGTCTGATGCGCACATCAGCTTGATGGCCATTTCGAGTTTCTCAGGACTCGAAAGCAGCGTCCGTACTGTTTGCAGCGACCTGTCATTGGGCTCGCCATACTTCACAACCAGGGCGATCAAAGCGGCAATCCACGCCTCGGCTGAGTCAACCCAGTGAGGGTCCTTCTCCTGTCCAGTACGCACCACCGCTGCCGCCGCCTGATCCCGGCTGTCGTCAATGCCAAGCGGCGAATCCTTGTCGATGGAACTTAACGTGTTGAACGTATCCGGCGTCTGGGTGACCTGCTTGTAGGGATCGACGATCACGGTACGATGCCCGAACACTTCACGGCGATCCTTGGCGGTCAGCCGGGCAATTTCCCCTTTGAAGTCCACGATCACCATCGGGTCGGGGCAGGTCCGCACGAATGGAACAATGAAAGAAACTCCCTTGCCAGCACCCGTCGGACCGAAAATCGCCGAATGCACGGCATGCACCAATCTCACCAGCGCCGAGTTGATCGTCGGCTTGCGCCCGCGCTGGATCGACTCCAGGAACTCCTCGCAAACTTCCTTCGACGGCAGGCTGGGGTCGAAAAGCCCCCGCACAGCCTTTAGAGGCCGTAACAAAACCCTCCGGGAGCCCTGGGAAAGCTGGGTAAACATCCGGTTTTGTTACGGCCTCTTAAGAGCGGTCGCTTTCCTGCACCAGTCACTCGCCCGATGGGTAGCCCCGTCCTTGCACCGAGCATCCTGTTCTTCCGCAGGTCGTCAACATCCGCCCATCTCGCAGTTCCAAACGCCGTAAACACTCTGCGTCCGCGCCTGGCGAAGCCGATAAGGAGAGCGATTCCGATCCAGAGGAGAATCGCCCCTCCGAGTTTCTCCGCCAGCACCGCCACACAGGCGAAAGTGGCGAGCACGGTGCCGATCAACATGAGTCGCGAAAGCTTGTACATTGGTGGTCTCCTTTCGGTCTTGGGACGATCACGTCGCGTCTGTTTTCAGGGGCTGCGTTCTTGTCCTTCATCACCGCCTTTTGGTCTTGGGGTGATCGCATTGCGAGCGTCACGTAGGCGCCGGGTGCAGGCGATAAAGAGAGCGATGCCGACCCAGTAGAAAATCGTCCCTCCGAGTTTCGCCGCCAGCACTTCCAAACCGACGAAAGCGGCGAGCACGGTGCCGATAAACATGAGTTGTGAAAACTTCTTCATTGGTAGTCTCCTTTTGGTCTTGGGGTGATCGCATTATCAATCGCTGCGCTGCTTGGTTTGGTCCTTCATCATGCTGACCCACGTTTTCACGTCGTAACGGTCAGCCGCCTTGCGGGCTTCCTTCAGGGTTTCGCTCAGCAGCTCTACGACTTCGGCCATGCTCAGCTCCTTGCCGGTGATGACCAGCGTGGCATCCGGCATAGCGATCTTCACCCGCGACACCTTCACTGCCGACGCAGTCCCGTTGCGGCTTTTCCGCCCAGCGTGGACGATTGCGTCCCGACTCGCACCCGACAGCTTGAGCGTCAGAAGCGCGGCCTGGTCTGCCTCCGGCAGGCCCGATGCGGCGTAACACTCCGAAATTCCGACCTTCCCATCCCGCAAGGCTTCCTGCCAAGCCGCTATGCACTTCGATGGCGACAGCAGCTTTGTGATGGTCGGTGCGCCGAGATGCAGGAATTCAGCCAAGTCTTTCAACTGCCACTCTGGGTTCATGCACATCAACTCGGCACCGGCCAGCCATTTCTCATGAGCAGTCAGATCCGCACGATGAAAAACTGTGGCGAGCTGGATACCCCGGATTTCCATTTCCGGCTTATCGGTGATGATGACCGGAAGCTCCTTGATGCCTTTGCGCTCAGCAGCCAGCCATCGCCGCCAACCGTCGATAATGGTGCCGTCTGGTTTTGCCAGCAGTGGCACCAGCACCCCCCGAGCCAGCATGTCGTCGCCGAGATGATCCAGGTCCGTTTCATCTGCCGACGTGCGCGGGTTTTTCGGGTCAGCCTTAAAGAATCCCACCGGTTTCATTTGCATGGTTGCCATCGTTGTGTCTCCCACGGTTTGCCTTGCGGGCGGGTCGTCAGGACGACCTGGTCGCCCGCAAGAACACAACAATGGCCCCATTTGCCGGGACGAACGCCCCGAGTGGGGCGCAGAGGCCGGAAAGAGGCCGGAATGGTCAGGAGCGCAAAGCTAGATGTGGAAGGGACTTGAGGAAACTAGCTTTTTTTTCGAGATTCGTGGCCGAGCTTCGTCCCACCTGGGGAGTGGGACGATCAGTCATCCATTTCCGCCGTATCCCACGCAATGTCCTGCGGCTTCTGGTAGATGAAATGAAATTCGTGCCCTGCCGATGACGTGCAATGGTCGAAATGCCCCCAGTGTTCTTTGGAAATGTCTTTTTCCTTCATCCGGGCTTTCAGTTCATCGACCGCCTTTTTCAGCTCCGCCTGGATGGAGTTCATCGCCTTCTTCTGCGAGCTTTTTCGCCGCTCGATCTCATCAGTGAGCATTTCGATCTGCTGCTCATAAATGCCCTTGGTCTTGGAATCGGCCCGCTCCAGTTTGAGTTCCGCTGCCTTACACAACTGCCTCAGCTTTTTCGTCGAGTATTCTGCGAAGCTAGGCGACGAGCTCCGTAAGCTCTCCGCGGCGTTTTCCAGCGTTTTGCCTTTCTCTTGCCGGAATCTGTACCCCTTGGCCGCGTCGCTACGTTCGACCCGCGAGAACTCGTCCACATGAATCAATTGTCCCGATTGGCGGATCAACCGGTGAAGATACCCCAGCCCGACCAAGGAACTCCAAGGGAAATCCAACTCGACCCCGCCGAACCAGATGGTGAATTTGGGCACCATCTTGGAAGGGCGGTTCCGGGTCGCCGGCCGTTCGACCATTTCACAACGAAAGACATACGGGCCATTTGCGCGAAGCCTCGACGGCTTGCCGGCCTGGATCAACTCGCGCTGGACGTGGCTGAGCCGTTCTTCCTTATAGATTTCGTCGAAGAGAGCCTGGACGGTCGCAGCGACGGTTTCAGGCAGGGACTGTTTAGGCTTTTCGGATCGGATTAGCACATACGGCAGCGTCACACCCGCCGGGCTGTAATGGGCCTCCAACACGACATCCAGGTCAAGCTTCCGCCAGACCACCTGGTTGCGGAAGCACCGATCGGCTTGCTGGTCGATGGCATCGTAATGCCGGGCGATGAAGCGCAGGAACACCTTCTCCGGCAGGAACTCCGCCGTGTACATCCAGGTGCCGACGCGAGCATTCTCGTCCGGCAGAGAGGTCGCCTTTAGCAAATCGGGAACCAGAAGGCCTTCCCCGTCCCGGTCGTCCAAGGCCAGGTCGAAAACCAGACGGCACGCCTTCATCAGTTCCAAAACGCGAGCCCGATCGTCCCGGCGGAACGGGAACCGGTCGTATAGCTCTTCGGCTTGCGGATTTCCGGAATCACGTTCCCGTAGCAAGTCGCCGACTTGCTGGTCAGACAAAAACCCTGCGTGATCCGGATTGGGGTCACCATACCGGATCAAATCGTAGACGGGACGGCGGACCCACTCTGGGTTGAAGGCAATATCCCGGAGGTTCCATCGGTTTTCCCGGTTGATTTCCGGCACGTCGCCAACCCAATGAACGACACCGAGATTGTTGAGCAGGCCGAGGCAGGCGCGTAGCAAGCCTTCCCGCTGTTCCTCTGTTTTCTGGGCCTCGCTCCGCTCGAACAGTTTCGCGAAACGCTTTAGTTCGTCGCCGGCGATGCAGGTCCGCACCTCGCCGTCGCCATCGATTCCTTCCTGAGAGAATGCCTTGTCAACGAACGCCTTGGCCGCATGGTAAATGGGGGAGATTTCCTGATCGAGATCGATCACCGAGGCGAGATGGGTGTTGATCGCCGCCTCGATCGCTTTGGCTGCCGCCTTGTGCTGCTCCCAGATAGCCTTGTCGGTGCTCTCGCTCAGCCTGCGTGACCAACCCAGCCCCCGCACGACCTCGACGACATTGGCACCGAACCAATCATGCTTCTCTGCCGCCTTAAGGGCTTCGTCAATTCTCTCGCGGTTGGATTTGGCCCGATCGAGGTCGCTTCGGGTGACGACGATGAGAACCGGAGCCTTCTGCCCCTCGTCGCGCCGGCCGTATTCCGCGATCAGGCGTAGCCAGTAGTTCAGCCGGTTGGAATCGCTGATTTCACCGTTGGCGGGGCGGTCTGCCGCAAGCACCAGGACGTAGAAGCAGCGCTGAGAACCCAGGAAGAAGCGGTGCGAGGAGTGAAGTTCCTCCTGACCCCCGAAATCCCACACGCGCAGTTTGACCTGGGGGAGTTTAGACCGATGGTTCGCCGGCAGGGCGCGGATGGATTCGACGCAGTCGATATGTTTGGTGGACTCCAATGTAGGATCGTGATGAGCGATGCCCATCCCTTCAAAAAAACGCAGTCGAAGCTGGGTTTTGCCGACCCGGCCCTGTCCGACCAGCAGCAGCTTAACTTCCGCTAGCGGAAGTTTGCCGGTCGCCTGTTTGTTCTCGCGATACCACGCCATTATTGCGGTAGCATCGCTCGAATCCTGCAAATGGTCGGGCAAAGACACTGCCGTTCTTGAAACGTCGAGGTACTCCAATTTTGAGAGACCCGACAAGGGCGACAGGTCCGAGACCAACTCGCACCCCATCAAGTTAAGGTTGTTCAACTCGGTCAGCGTTCGCAGCGGCTCCAGGTCCGACACTGACTCGCACCAGCCCAAGTCAAGCCTGGTCAACCCGGTCAGCGTTCCCAGCGGCTCCAGGTCCGACACAGACTTGCACCAGGACAAGTCAAGCCAGGTCAACTCGGTTAGCGTTCGTAGCGGCCCCAGGTCCGCAACCAACGGGCACCCAGGCAGCTCAAGCGTCGTCAACCCGGTCAGCGTTCGCAGCGGCTCCAGGTCCGACATTCGCTTACACCCGGTCAAGTCAAGGAAGGTCAACCCGGTCAGCGCCCGCAGCGGCCCCAGGTCCGACACCGACTCGCATACGGACAAGTCAAGCCAGGTCAACCCGGCCACCGCCCGCAGCGGCCCCAGGTCTGCCAGCAACGCACACCCCTTCAGGCAAAGCGTGGTCAGCCCGGTCAGCGTCCGCAGCGGCCTCAGGTCCGACACCGACTCACACCCCGATAGGCTGAGCGTGGTTAACTCGCTCAGTTTGACGAGCGAACTTAAGTCCGTGAAAGCCTGAGTCGGACGATTTTGGTCATTGACCCATCCGATTCGATCCTCGCTTTCGAGGTCAAACCGCTCTTTCCCCAAAGCGAGATGCTGTAAGCGCGTCAGTTGCCCCAACTCGGGCGGTAGCTCCTCCAAGGCCAGATCGCCCAGATCGAGCCGGGTCTGGCCGGCCCTTTCGCACTCTCGAATCCGCCGGACAGCCTCCAGTCGATCCGACTTCGGAATCGGGCTTGCTTTTTCGTCATCGGGCATGGCACTTCGTCCGTCAATGGAGCCGGAAGCAGCGGTTTCACCATCGAATACGCTGACTTTCCTTCGCCCGCCACTGTCAGCGGATCGCGATCTTGATTACGTCAACTCCCAGGTTGCATTTTAACCAGTCGCCTTCCGTCGTAAACGCAGGCAGCGTGGTTTTTTGCCAGGGAAATGCAGGCGCGGTCGCCGAGCGACATGCCTGCCGCCGGCCGTCAAGCTCTTCTTGCTAGCCGGCACGCAAGGATGGGGCGTTGCCGCCAGCAGATGGAAGGAGATTACTGAATCGGCCCGCCAGCGAAGTCCATCGAAGTATGAAACACACGAAGGATTTCCACCACGTCTCCGCTGACACGGTAAAGCACGATGTACGGAAGTTCGACAACAATCAGCTCTCGTGTCCCTGGAACCTGCCCAACTCGACCGGAATCGGGAAAATCGAGAAGGCGGAGCACTGAGGTTCTGATCTTCCGCCGCACTCGCACCGCGGCGGTGGGATTCTCGGCCGCGATGAATTTCACGTGACGGCGCAGGGACACCGACCCGGACCGAAGCCAGCGCAGCTTCACTTATGTAACTCGTCCATGAATGCAGCAGTCTCTTCATCGGAGAGAAACAGCCCGGCATCAGCCTCTTTTACAGCTTTCTCGATCTCCTCGATCTGCCACCGATGAAGCCCGACGAAGTTGGCGACGGCCTTTTTTATCAAGTAGCTCCGGTCACGATCCTCCACCTCTGCGAGCTGATCCAGGAATGCGACAGTATCCTGGTCCAGCCGGACGGTGACGCATATTTTGTCTGTGGTCATGTGTCCTCCAATGTAGTTGTCATACTTACACTGACATACATCGCCATCTAACGCAACCAGAAGATGTCACGAGATTCATCATTTGCACTTAACGCCTAATAACAACCTCTTATTTGCCGTTTCTTCCATTCACTATTCCAATGCCCACCGTATTAACCGATTCTTTACTATTGTACGTTTATCATTACAAGATGAACCCCTTGACTCCGCAGTCCGGTTTTACCTTGATCGAATTATCGATCGTGCTGGTCATCATTGGCCTTATTGTTGGCGGTGTGCTGGTAGGTCAGGACTTGATTAAAGCCGCCGGTATTCGAGCAACTGTTCAGCAGATCGAGAAATATAACGGTGCGGTCAATACATTCAATGGTAAATATAATGGCTTGCCCGGCGACATTAGCACTACTAACGCTGCGGCATTTGGTTTAACGCAGATGAATGGCGCGGCAGGCCGTGGTGACAATAACGGCCTGATCGATGGTACGGTCGCCACCCCGGCTGCATACTCACAGGAAGGTTGCGAGTTCTGGGTGCATCTGTCACAAGCAAACCTGCTTGACGGAAGTTTTACCCAGGTTTGTGACGCTGCCACACCGGTTTTATTCATAGCCGCTTCAATTCCAGAAGTAATGCCGGTTGCTCGTATCCAGAAGGGTAACTACATAAATGTCGGTTCTGCTTCTGGTCTGAATTTCTTTATGATCGGCGGTATCACCGCGACAACCACTCTTGGTGCCGTTACATCAACTGTCAACCTGACCCCAATCGAAGCATACAGTATGGATACCAAGATGGATGACGGAGCACCTCTTACCGGGCTTGTGCAAGTGCATGCTACGGCTGGTTCCAGTGTTACCGCGTTTATTGATCCTCCAACAGCATCAACTACGTCAGGGGCAGGAATGTGCCTTATGGGCGACATGGTTGGTACGGCGTTGACCGATACCTACAATGTCAACTTAATAACAGGCGGCGTCACTAATGCTTGTGAAATAAGGTTCCGCTTCAACTAAAGATTCAAGGGTTCTATCAGGGTATGTAACACATAGGAGATTGCACCCCCTTCTCCTTTTGCGGTATGGTCCGTCAAAGATCAAAGGGTGTTATTTCACGATAGGCAGGTGGGCATGGAGACGGAAGGGTTAATCGCTGGTAAGGAATTGGTGCCGGTCCAAACCGCCATTCCAGGCACGGCGATCATCACCTCCGTCGGCGACGATGCCGTCACCCAGTTGGTCGAATACTTCACCGCCCATATCAGCCACGCGAAAACCCGCGGTGCCTACTTCCGCAACGCCATCGACTTCCTCTGCTGGTGCGAGGACTGCGGCATTCACGACCTCAAGGCCATCAAGCCCGTGATCGTCGCAACCTATATCGAGCAGATCCAGCAAGAGTACGCCAAGCGGTCAGTCAAGCAGCACCTCGCCACCATCCGGATGCTCTTCGACTGGCTGGTTACCGGCCATGTCATTGATGTGAACCCGGCGCACGCGGTTAGCGGTCCCAAGCACATCATCTCGAAAGGTAAGCCCCCGCTCCTCACCGCCGAGGAGACCCACATTCTTCTCGATAGCATCCCCGTAGAGCGCGTCACCAAAATCGACCCGGAGGGCAAGTATATCAAAGGCCCTGACTTGATTGGCCTGCGCGACCGGGCGATCATCGCCGCGATGGTTTATACCTTCGGTCGGGTCGGAGCCATCGTTGCCATGACCCGCACGGACTACTACACACAAGGAAAACGGTCGTGGCTACGCCTCCACGAGAAAGGCGGAAAGCAGCACGAGATGCCAGCCCACCATACCCTGGCGGGGTGTATCGACGCCTACCTCCAGGCGGCCGGTATCGCCGACGACGAAAAAGGCCCCCTCTTCCGCACCGCGCCAGGCACCGGGACGAAGCTGACCCGAAATCGCATGCCAACCGCCGACGTGTTGCGGATGATTCGCAGGAGGATCAAGCAGGCACGCACCAAAGTCGGCTGCCACAGCTTCCGGGCCACCGGAATTACCTGCTACCTGGAGGCAAGGGCACCCTAAAGTTATCTTTCACATGGGCTATGGGCTATGACCAGTTGCCTACGGTTTACTGGATCGATCAATGTGTGGGCAGGGGTAGCATGCGTCTTGCGTGATAGACACGAATGATCTCTAGTGAATTGTCCTTCACGCGATAAGCGACAATGAAGTCACATCCAGGTACAATCACTTCGCGGAACGTTTCGTCGGATGACAGCCGACCGCTTTCTGGAAACATCGCCAGTCGTTGCGTAGCTGCTTGAATCCTCTGGTATAGCTTCGCCGCCGCGTGTGGCGCAAGCTCTGCGTAGAACGCATGAATTCTGTCAAGCTGACGAATCGCTCCGGTCGTCCACCTAATCTGCACGTGTCCAACGCCCAAAGGCAGCCGTCACTTCTTCATCCGAGGCGAAGTCACCCGCGTCCGCTTCGGCCAATCCCTTGGTGATCTCATCGAGTTGCCAACGCCGCAGCTCCAGATAGCCATCGAGTGCTTCATTCAACAGATAGCTTCGGTCCCTGTCAGCCATCACTCCAATTGCGTCTAATTCGCGGAGTTTTTCTTCGTCCGTTCGGAACGTCACGTTGATCTTGCTCATTTCACCTCACAGTCATTTTGTTAATGATAGCACGTCTTGCGATGTCGCGCAACATCTTGCGCTGCACTGGCCCATCGCCCACAATTGCTTCTCAAATCGAAATCCTTTCAACAATGCTCCTTGTGACCTTCTTCTGCCGCCGGTCGTAGAGCCGCGTCGTTCGCGGGCTGCTGTGCCCGACGAGGTACTGCACATCTTCGAGCGGGACGCCCTGGGTGAGCAGGTCCGTGATCGCCGTCACCCGGAACGAGTGCGGTGACAGCCGCTCCGGCAGCTTCGCTGCTTTCAGCCGCCGCTTGACCAGCTCGCAGATCGCCTTGCTGGTCAGGGCATTGCCAGTCAGTTGCTTCGTCTTCCGCACCGTCGAGCGAAACAGCGGCCGGTCCTTGGCATCGGCCTCGACCCTCGCCGCCGCCAGATAGGCCAGTATTTCGCGCTGCAATTCAAGACGCACCGGGATTTCCCGGCTCTTGCCTCCCTTCTCCTGAAACCGCAGCACGTACTGTTCGCCGTCGTGCTGGAAATCCTGCAACCGCAGCTTGGCTACCGCCCCGGCACGGCAGGCGGTAAACCGCATCGTCGCCAGGATCGCCCGGTCCCGCAGGCCCACGACGCTGACGACATCCTGGGGCTTCTGCCCCTTGATTCTTAACCGGTACGTGGTCCTGACCGACGCAACCAGCTTCCGGGTCTGCTCCAGGGTGATCTCCGGCGTTTTGCCCTCAACCACCTGTTCCCTGACGCCCCTCACCGAGGCGGCCGGGTTGAGCATGACGACATGCCGTTGCACCAGGCGGTCGAAAAAGCCCCGCAACGCGGACAGGTGCAGGTTACGTTTCGCCGCCGAGCCACTTAAGGCCACGAGGTATTGGCCCACCATACCGGGCGTGATCGCAGCCAGCTCGACTCGCTGCCGCTCGGACCAGGCCAGGAAACGCTTGACCGCTGCTATATAGGCTTTTTGCGTGTGCGTGTTGTGATGTTCGGCAAAGAAGAACTCATCCCAGGCGAAGCGGCCCGCCGCCCCTGCCCGCTCGACGATGGCAGGCAGGTGTGATCCTTCGGCCGGTGCGATGGTCGATGACAAGGTGAGCGGGACGATTTCGGTGGACATTGGCCTATCCTCTATGAACTAGGCCATTTCTGCTTGCCGTGTAGCACCCGCAGGATTTGCACGGTCCCGCCGATGATCCGGTAGACCACGAAATACGGCGTGCCGGTGACCACCAGTTCCCGCGTATCAGGCACTTCGCCCGCACGACCCATTTCCGGGTAACGGGCCAGATTTCTGGACGCCGCTTCAATTGCCGCACCTGCTTGCTCGGCGGCGGCCGGATTGTCCTGCCGGATATACTCGCAGACGCGGTAAAGATCGGATACGGCCTGTCTCTGCCAGACGATTTCCATTCTCAGGGCTTTGCCCTGAAAGCGTCGAAAGCCGCCCTTACCTCTTCCTCGATAGCAAACTCACCGGCATCGGCTCCGGCGATGGCCTTCCGGATTTGCTCGGCATGCCATTGCTTGACTTCCAGATAATTGTTCACCGCTTCATTCAGGACGTAGGAACGGTCGCGATCCATCGAGCTGGCGATCTGGTCGAGACATTGCAGCTTGTCGTCGTCGAGGCGGAAGGTTACGGGTTTAGACATTAGAATGCTCCGATATGCAGTTCACTGTTTGCATAATACACCAGCATTTCGTTACTTACAATCACATATTGCGTACTACCCTGTATGCGTCACGAAGCGTCGTCAGAGGCATCTCCACCAGTAACGGGTAATAAAGGGCATTATTTCCCGTTATCCGCAAGCCGGGCAAACACCTATTGCATGCACGCGGCGTGATTCCCATCTTTACCTTTTCGGCGAGTTGGGCACACAATCCCGATTTGCTATCGCGGAGGTTTAGCCCACAGTCATACGGGATATTACGGGATGATATGGGTACATTAACGGTTAATTACCTCTCGTTAGGCATTATTGGAACTTGTGGACATGCAAGGAGAGATCATCTACAATCAGCAAACAGTAGAAACCCTGATGATGGAGCAACCGTGCCGACTGATACCAGAACAAGGAAACCGACAAAGGAGTCAGTGCCCGCTCGCGTCCCCGAGATTCTCGACGTACGCATGGCGGCGGCCTTTCTCACCGTGTCGCGCGACACAATCTACCATCTCTTTCAAAGCGGACAGCTGCCCGGCCGCAAGGTTGGCCGGAAATGGGTGACGACGAAGGCCGCCGTGGTACGCTGGATCGAGCATTCCTCGACCAATGGCTCGCTGGCCCGTGCCTTGGAACGCGGCGACCGCCACGCCCTGGTCAAGGCCATCAATAACGGCAAGGTCCGCGTCCGTTCAAACCCCCGGTCCTGACTCCTTCGCTGCCGCTGATCCGGCGATCGTGCTGGATGAGGACGCCTAAAGCCCGTTTCCTGTTGCGTTGATACTAAGACGCGGTCAGCTACCTTCTGTCACCAATAAAGTGCAGCACAGACGCCGTTTTTCCAACTCCGGTAAAAGGTACACCTTTAGACGACTGGCACCCATGCTGGGCACGAGGGAATCCGGCATCAAACAAAAACCCCGCCTCGAAAGGCGAGGTTAATGGTTTAGACAATGAAGGTTCACTTCTACCTCCCGCACTACCCGCAGGAGCAGCAGTACCAATAAGGGTACCGCCACTCCAGTTTGCAGTTAGCGGCCGCCCGTGACATCACGATCCCGGAACACACGTAATGGTCGCGTCTTCATTAAGCGTGCATTGCTCGCCATCGCATGAAAGTTTCCCGGTTATTAAATCAATGCCGCAAAGTTTCAAGCTCATACACACCGAATTGCAGACTTCATTCAAGTAGGTGGTGCTAGCAGTAGGAGTGCAATTATAGAGAGGTTCAACGCTGCTAGGTAGAACGCCCGACCAATTATTATTGATCCATTGAATTTTGCACTTTACAAGACCATCCGTACCACAAGAGGCGGTTACCCCAGTGCAAGCCGGTTCTTCTATGTGATCGTTACAATTCCAGACAGTAGTACACGGAGGCGGCGGAGGAGGCGGCGGCGGAGGCGGCGGTGGTGGCGGCGGTGGCGGTGGTGGTGGTGGCGGCGGAGGCGGTGGTGGCGGTGGTGGTGGCGGCGGAGGCGGTGGTGGCGGCGGAGGCGGTGGTGGCGGCGGAGGCGGTGGTGGCGGAGGAGTAGGCGTAGGAGCAGGCGCAGGCGCAGGAGCAGGCGGCGAGCAGCTAGCACTAACACCCGACGAGGCGGCGATAACAAAGCTATTAGCCCAATTCTGGCACTGTGCGCCCAGTGTTGCCTGGGGAGTAGCGGGAGTGCAAGAACCTGTTCCACACCCAATCATTCCCTCTGGCTGGCTTGGGCACGAAAAGTTACAGACCGTCTCATAGGTATTATTACCACGGGGTTGACAAGAGGCTACCATGCCCTGCGGGACACACGCCGTCCCCGCCTGCGCCATCGCCGGTGCGGACGACAGCGATGAGCCGAGCATCAGGGAACAGAGTAGCAGTTTCGAGGTTTTCATAAGATGCCCCTATGTATAATTCGGAATACAGGCAAGCCGTCATCGACGTGCCGCAATGGTTAACTGTAACACATGACTCGTTAAGAAATAGTTAACATTTTAGATAAATGCGTCACACCGGCTCGCGGATGAACGCCGGGGCTTTTTTGCTGAGCCATTCCTTGAGCGCGTCATGAGACTCGGCGTCGCCAACCATGATGCTATGCTATTGCAACCACAAAGACAATTATTTTGACGGGACAATGCCGACGCATATCCCTACAGCCACCGCAAATGGGCATACAGTATTTTCACAATAGTCGTACAGTGAACTCCACTGCCAACTATTTGGATCAAAAGGAATCAGCGCTGCACAGTGATCCATACACAGCTCATGCGCATTGTCGATGCAGTCTTGGCACATACCCTGCACACTGGTGGCACCAGGAGGACATGATCCAGCGACGAGTGCAGTAGATGCCGTGGTGAGTGAGGACGTTACAAGCGTTTGGGCATTCACTCCCGGTGCGCCCATCATGGCGACCAGCAGCAGAGAACAGAGTATCAATTGTGAGGTTTTCATAATATGCTCCGGAGTTGATATGCGTCGCCGCGGGGCAAGCCGTCCTGGACGTGCCGCAATGGTTAACTGTAACACAGAATGATTAACAAGTCATCACCATTTGAGATAAATGCATTGTAAATCGTCATAACATAATTAACTATTCATAGAGTGCGTCGGGGGTGAAAGCTCATAACCAGGAGAGAGTCATGGAGAAGGCACTACACAGCGCGGGCGAAGACAGAAGTAGTGTGATATAGAATAACGATTACAAGGACATACGTGACCGCGCTGCCTCTCTGGCACGAAAGCAAGCACTGTTTACGATTGCCGGTGCTTTCATCGGCTTTCTGGTGGGAGTAACTCTCGCTCCGCTTGTTAGATGGCCGTGTATGCTACTCGCCATCTCTGGCGCGATTCTTGGTATTAGCGGCGGCCGCCAGACCTAGAAACCCGGCGGATACAGCAATTGTCAATATTCTCGAATACTGTGTCATAACATTTCTCCTGACAGTGAATCATTTGTACCGTACGGTTCTGCCGTGCAGAAGCTGTAATAACCATCCTCTAGAGGCCCATCTTCCGTTAAAGAACCCTGGCAGGATTCCTCCAAATATCCGTTGCACGCATTCTGGGCTTGTGTTTGGTTCGATGCTGTAACAGAAATGGGTTTCTGATTTGGAGGTGGCCACAACACCTGTCCGCCGCCTTCAGTGGAATACCAGCAGCCGCAATTACATTCCCATACAAGGGCAGGTAGCGGCAGGGGTATAATCGGTGAAGCGCTTGCTTGCGTGGCCCATAGGTACGAGGCCAGCAGCATGGCGGAGATGGCTTGTGTGGCGTGGTGCATAACATTCTCCTAATAAGCACAAGGTGGTTAACGTTCTGGGCGCTTGTGTCTTGTGTTACATTCTGACGGTGGTAGTGTCAGAATGTAACACTCAGTAGTTATCGCGTAGAGCCCGGTTGTAGCAGGCTAGGGTCTGCGCATACTTCGTTAAACTGGTACTGTAGACACACACTGACACAATAGGCAAGAGTCCAATTATACGGCAGAATCGACTCATTCATATCCACCATACATTGATTAGTGCAGTCCACGCAATTTAAGAAGACACAACCCATGCACATAGGCGCAACACTAGTAGTAGACGATCCAGTGGCCAGTGCCATCGCTTGCGCGCTTCTCATAAGACGCTCCTTCATTGAGATGCGCTGAGGTCAGCAAGCCGTCTTCGACGTGCCGCAATGGTTAACTGTAACACGACAATGGTTAACATTTAGTTAACAATTGAGATAAATGTATCACGTCGGCTCGCGGATGAATGCCGGGGCCTTCTTGCTGACCCATTCCTTGAGTGCGTCATGCGACTCGAACTCCGCCATCTCGATGCTGTCGATTGTCGGCCCCGTATCGCCCACTTGCCGGATTTCTTCTTCGCTCATTTCGCGGAGCCACAGGACCCGGTGTCGTTGCAGATTAGGATATTATTAACCGTTCTGTGTTAAACAGGTGCTGGTTACGACAGCTCGGAGAAGCCAGATGGAAAAACCAACACCGCATGAAACGCCTGAGAGTAACGATATACCTTGGTCTGCTCTCTCGTGGTGGCTACTGCTGATTGTATCGGTACTTGCGATTCCATCTCTGGCCTTTGTTATCGTCACCGTCACGGGCATACAGGGCATAATGGGCATATTGGTGTTTATGGTCGATTGCTGGGCATGCAGCTATTTTGGTATGTATTTGGTCAAGCATCCCAATATGCATAAAAAGATAGACTTCACGAATAAGTGGTAGCTCCTCTCAACCCATAAACGCCGGGGCTTTTTTGCTGAGCCATTCCTTGAGGGCTTCATGCGACTCGAATTCCGCCATCTCGATGCTGTCGATGGTCGGCCCCGTATCTCCCACTTGCCTGATCTCCTCGTCGCTCATCTCGCGGAGCCACAGCACCCGGTGCCGTTGCAGGCCGCCACGGGTGAGATTGATGGCACCTTCGTTGAGCGGCTTGTCCAGGTTACTGCCTTTGATGAGCACGAGGTACACCAGGTCTCCGGAGAATTTCAGCAGCAGCCCCTCGGAAGGGTTGTACTGCCACGTTCCCATCCAACCATAAGGGAAAAAAAAGCTGTTGCCACTGCGGAAGCGCAACTCCACGGAAGTGGCCTGATCGCGGATACCACGCAGATAGCCAAACGCCCCGCACGAAGCTTCGCCGCCCTCGGCGTCACCGTCTTTATTCGTCGAAGGCGCGGCCGACCGTTCCGAATGGAGGATTCCCTTTAATCGCTCTTGATGGGTCCGTTTGTCATCGGTCATTGTCCATCTCCCGTTGCGCCGCGTCTCTTGCGACACGCGGCTGGAGTGAATCGTTCCGCGCCCCATATACGCCAAGCCCGCAGGCAAACGCCAGGCGCTTCATCAGCCCGTTCCGCAAGGTCGGCTTCTGTTGCGTGGACTCTGAAAGTTCTGTCGCCGACATCGGATCGTCCGGTCGGCTGACTGCCTTCAGAAGCTCTTTCCTGTCGTCCGTGAAAACAACCGCCTGCTCCTTCCCTCGCGTCAGGGCCACATAGGCCGTCCGCTCATTGGTCGCGGGCAGGGATTGGCTGGAGATGCCGACGAAGACCTTTTCCACGGTATCCCCCTGGCTGGCGTGGGATGTCAGGGCATATCCGTGGGTTACGTGGCCAAAATCCCGGTCGATGACCCTGCCGTGATCGACGATGATGTCGCCCCGCTTACTGAATCCCTGGACGGTCAGGAGGGAGCCGTTACTCAGCTTCTTACCGTCCTTTGTCTTGCCGCCCGCCGTGACACGCACGCGGTCTCCGACCGCCAGGGCGAACTGCGTCGGCCGGTACAGCTCAAACCGATTCGCAAGCTCCGTCGGCAGCAGGGCGCCCTCGCCCACAATCAGGCGCGAGCCTTTCTTATAGCCTTTCGCATTCTGGTGGAACTGGAGCAACTCGGCCGGCTCGTATTGGGTCGGGTCCGCTTTCTCTGCGTCCGTCAAGTGAGCCGGCACCCATGCGTTGACGATGCGTTCCTTGCTAAGTCTCCCCTGCGCCTTGAGTCCATCGCGAATCGCCTCGGTGATCCGGTTTCCTTCAGCGTGCGTCGGCGACACGACCAGCGCCGCCTTGGGTGTTCCGTCCCGCTTCTTTTCAGCAGCGGCTGAAAGATACGCGGCGGCCAGTTGCTTGTAACGGTCATCGTCGGGCACTTGCCTGATCCAGCCGAGCTTATCAAGCTCCTTGAACCCCTCCTCCGTCCTGCCCTTACTCAGCGCCTGAGCCGCTTTCTTGTAATCACCCTGCTGCCGCAGGATTTCCGTCACCTCTGCCACACGCAGGCCCGCCTTTTCCTCCATGAGTTTGAGCGGCTCGCCAGCCGTAACCGACCGATGCTGACGGCGATCGCCGACCAGGATCACACGAGCGCCGATGGCTTCGGCCACATCAAACACCTGCGCCATGTCCCGCGTGCCGAGCAGACTGGCCTCATCGACTAGGATGACGCCGCCCCGAGCCGATTCCTGCATCTGCTGGTTCGTCAGGAACATCGCCACCGTGTCGGCCGCCGGCAAGCCGGCTGTATAACGCAGCACATCCCTGGCCTTCACCGATTGGGCCATTGCAACCACTGGCTTTCCGGCTTCAGCCAAAGCCTCAGCAATCTCCTGTTCGAGCGTCGTTTTCCCCGTTCCGGCGACACCACGGATAATCATCACCCGGTCACGGGAGCCGAGCACATGGCGGACGGCCGCCTTCTGTTCGTCGTTGAACCACTCGCGCGAGCATGGGCGCTGCGGATCACCGAGAGGCCGGGAGCGGCCACGCCCCTCGCGTGCGAAGTCGATCAGCCGCGACTCCAGGGCCAGCATCTCTTTCGTCGTCGCCATTTTGCGACCGCCGACATCGCTGCGGATCAGGGGACGCTCAAGCATCTCGCGAGTCACGTCCTCGACTGTGACCGCTCCTATCCCGCGTTTCAGGGCTTCGGTAAGGAGCTTGCGTTCCGGTACTACCGCCTCACGGACGAAGCTGTGCAGGATGGCATGATCGACCGCCATTCCTTCGCAACGCTCCTGCCTGGCATACGACGTTGCGTGGCAATACGTCCCTTCCAGAACGTGGCGTTCCTGTATTGTCAGCCGCTTATCCCAGACTTGACGTAGTTGCTCCAAGGTCATCTTGTGGTTCTTCCTGTCGCGAGTCTCCGCCCCGAGTTCCCCTTTGCGGTCAGGATCGGTGATGCCACGCTCCTTGGCCACCTTCTCGATCAGTGTTGTGCGACGCGAAAATCGTCCCAGCACATCCCTCGGTATCCCGGCAATCTCGAAATCGTCGCGTTTCCGCTCAACGCCGAAGCCGAGGTCCTGGAGCCTGTTCGCCAGCCTAACCCGAAATGCCGCCTGGAAGTACGGGGCATCCCGCTTAAGCTCGCTGAACTGGCCGGCTTTCCAGCGAACCTCCTCCTCGTCCCAGGTGGTGTTAAAAACGAAGCAGTGTGCGTGCAACTGCGGATCAGGTATCCCGTCCACGGGCCGTGAGGTGGTGTGGATGAATTCTGCCCAGACCATGTTGCCGGTGAAACGGTCTTCATCCTTGCCGTCCATGCGAACGCGGGTTTTCATCTCCGCTTCCATCTCGCGCATCGTCTCCTCGACCGACCCACGAAACGCATCCATGATACCCTGGTCGCCGCTCATCGCATACAGCAGCGATACACTCTTGGGGACGCTGAAGGTGAAATCGTAACCCACTCTCCGCTCGGAGCGAGTTCGCACCGTCAACGGTTTTCCGGTCTGTGGGTCGAGGTTGTCGCACAACCGTTCAAAGGAGACTTTGTCCACCATCCCTTCCAGCCCGAGCCGGGACGCGCCCTTGCCGCCCCAGGAGCCAACTATTTCTTGGCCTTCGCTGTAGTAATCGGCAGTCGCGTAGTATTTCTTAGCGGCCGCCCCACTATTCTGTTGTGTGACGCGGATCATGCCTCAATTTTAGACTACCACACATTGGTTAATTCCTCGTTAACCTTTCCCGCGCTAAGCCGCAGTTTCCCTCGCTCTCCGCCAATTGCACTTTCGTCAATGTCACCGCTGCGCGACCGAATCGTCACTCTGAAACTCTGGCCGATTCATCCCAGCGGCGGTTTTTTGCGACAATTCCTTGCTCCCCATTGACGGACACTTAGGCGGAGCACCGGCGTTGCTTTTTTTCTTCAATGTCGGACGGTTATCGTGGCCGCCGCTTCCCATCGCCGTGCTGGAGCATCGTGTCGTCGGCATGGCATCGCATTCTCCTCCCGCATCGAGCGCTCCCGCTGTCGCCGGTATTAACCAGGCAGGCACGTCTTGAGCAACGGATCACGAGAGCCATTCGTGGTTCGGTATACCTCGGCCGGTCTCCCCATTTTGTGCCAGCACCCCCCACGGCCTATCTGATTGGCAAGCTAAAGCCGCCACCGGGTCGCGCAAGCTGCCAAGACGGTTTCCGCTACGCGGACCCTCCGTCTTTCGCTTGTCGCGATGCGCAAGTGCCCCGGCATTCGGCGGCTTTGTTCGCTGTGCCATCAGGCCGCGATGGGCGTGGCCGGAAAAACAAAGAAGGAGACCAACAATGTCTGACACCAAACCAACCGAAGGCACCAGCTCGAAATCCCCAACCCACATCGCCTACCAGGTACGCGACCGTGAAGGAAAGAAGGGCATCTGGACCCGAATCGGAAGCGTATGGCCACACGCCGACGGCAAGGGATTCAACATCCAGCTCGACTGCGTGCCGCTCGACGGCCGGATCAGCCTCCGCGTCGCCACCGAAAAGAAAGACTAACGCAACAGGGCGGGCCGGAGTGCCCGCCCTTCAACCGAAAGGACTCAGACCATGCAAAACACTTCCGATCACCATGACATCGCTTCCCGCTTTCACCAATTGACCGAGGAACTCTCCGCAGGCTGCGATTTAGAATTCGACACCGCCTACGACGACCTCGAACGCGAGTTTCAGGAACTCCGCTTCCTCGTCACCGCTTCTGACGGGAGGTAGGCCATGACCCATTTCACCGTCGGCATAGACGTAGACATCGATGAGCTACTCGCGACGCATCGGCAAATCGCAGCCATCTGGAGCATCCAGGACGTGCAGTCCATCCGCCCAGATTTAAGCGAAGAGCAAGCCTGGGAGGTGTTGCTACAGGTTGACCACGATAAGGATGCCAACTTTGGCATCACCTGGCTCACGCTGGAGATGGCCGCCGAGCATCTCTTCGGCGATGCACCGGAGACCGACAAAGCGGAGGAGGCGTAACATGGGCAATATAACCCCGAGCAACCGGCAACGGGCGGATCGCTGCCAGAAGGCGATCACCGCTTACTCCGACGACGACGATCACTCCAATCTCGTCGATTTTCTCGCCGATGCGATGCACTGGGCCGACGCCAATGGCGAGGATTTTCATATCGCTCTTGCCCAGGCTTGTCGCCACTACATCCACGAACTCAACGACCAACAACAAGACGAAAGGAGACTGATCCCATGAACCACAACACCCACTCCGCCAATCCCTTCTATGCCAGCCGGCTGAAACGGGTCGCGCCTCGAACAGAGGAGCGTGACCGACCCGCCTACGCCCGGCTGCCACTCGCCCCCCGAAATGCGAGCCCTGTCCCGCACCTGACCAGCCTGTACCATTTCCACCGTGCCGGTGAGTACGGCGACCGCAGCTATCCGGGCAACTGCGGGGGCAACCTTATCAAGGATTTGCTGCTTTATTTCCAACCTGCCATTATTTGCGATCCAATGGCGGGCAGCGGCACTTGCCGCGATGTCTGCGATGAACTGGGCCTGCCCTGCTTCTCGTGGGACATCCACCAGGGATTCGACGCCTGTGATGCGAAGGACTTTCCGTCATCGCCGGCATTCGACTTCATCTGGAGCCACCCTCCGTACTGGCGTCAAAAGCTCTACGCCGATAACGAGCGCGACCTATCGCGTTCACCGACGCTGGAGCATTTCCTCAGGCGATACCGCCAGTTCATCCGTAACAGTGCCCGTGCCCTGAAACCCGGTGGCAAACTGGCGATTCTCATGGGCGATTACTCCGACCGCGAGGCGGGTTTCGTTCCCCTGACCTGGCACACGAAACGGCTTGCCTTCGACGCCGGTTTGCGGCAGTGCTGTACCGATATCATCCGCTTCAGCCACGGTGCGAGCAGCTCAAAGAAGGTGTACCGCTCCAGCTTCATCCCTGGCCTGCACGATGTCTGCATGGTCTTCGACAGGCCAGAACAAACCTTTGAAGGAGTCCAGCCATGACCGAACTTTTCATCGAACTGACCGAGGATGAATTCGACGATCAATATGCCCTCGTCCCGAACCACATCAACCCGTCAGCGAGTTGGGCTTTCGGCGACGCTCGTGGCTGTCTCTTCGAGACCTATGGCGAAGAATTCGAGTTCGTCCGGCGTTACGACTCAAGCAAGGTCTGGACGCTTGTTGACGGTGACGGCGGGGACTTGTACCTGGTCAGTGGCCTGCACTACGTCAACCGCGTTGGCTATCTACTCAGCCGGAACCCCATCCCGGAGAACACGACTGTTCAAGTCCGTCTGCCGATGGAGAACGATGATGATCGGGCTTTGCCATGAGCAGACAATCCCTCGACGATAGCTTCTGGCACCTCGCCATCCCGGCGACCACGTGACTCCAGGCTCGCTGTTCGCTCGGTTCTCTGCGAGGAACGGCTATCGCCCCTTGCGGCCCGCTGGTGCTTACGGCTTTCAGCCTCAATCGGTCACCTGCGGTGCGGTCCTTTTTGCCGAGTTGGGGGTGAATCCCCCGCATGTCAAGGATCGGGCCACGCGACCTTACGCGGCCTCCTCCCAACCTTCCGCGCTCGTGCCTCGCTTGTGCAGGTCGGTGCCCTCCGCGCCGGTCGTCCTTGACTGACTCCCCCCTGACCATTTGGGCTTTCGCCCCCCTTCCGCCGAAAAACGCTGTTCGCGTTTCGCGTAAGGGAGATTCACTACGACGATCAGGCACACGCCTCAACGACCGCGCGGAGCGAATCGGTCATCCGTGTCGATGACTACACACCGCTGGTTCCTTACGTTTCCCTGCAACGTCCTGTTGTCACACACATGTCACATTTCCGCCGTTGCGCGTAAGCATTGGTCGTAGTAAAGGCTTCTTAATGTTTTGCCATGATAATGGATTGATCGTAACTCACGGAGGACGCAATGACGCCACAAGAAGCCACCGAAGCACTCTTTCAAGCCGCACGAAGTGGCAATCTTAACGATGCGAAGGCAGCCCTCGATGCAGGTGCCGACCCAACTGCCAGGGACGACGAGCAGATGACGCCGCTCCATTGGGCTGTCGTGGGCGGCGATACCGACCTTGCCCGCCTGCTGATCGAGAAGGGCGCTGACCCAGCCGCCAGGGATGACCAGCAGTGGACGCCGCTGCATTTGGCTGCCTGGGGCCGCTGCACCGAATTCGTGAAACTGTTGGAGGACGCCGCCAAGGACAAACCAAGCCACTCCGGCCGCGTCGCCAAGCTCCGGGACAGTGGCGAGCCGCAGATCGGCTGATGATCGCAACCAACATTCACCCACCGTCACGAAGGACCGAATGACCCCACATCTGGCCCCCTCCCGCAACACAGTTTTTGACATCGGCCCTGACTCCGTGCTAATCTCGAACAAGAGAGGCAACCCATGAGTCATCCATCCTATCCCTTCGATTTCTCGCACCTGAGTCCCGCCGAACGCATCCTGCTGGCCGAAGACCTATGGGACAGCGTGACGGCGGAACAGGATGCACCGCCCCTGACTCCCGAGCAGCAGGAGGAACTTCAGCGCCGCCTCGATGCCGCCGACCGGGGAGAAACGACCTACTCCTCCTGGCAGGACGTTAAGCGCCGCCTTCTCCAACCGAAATGACCCCAACATTGGTTGTCTCGGCTCCGGCCGAAGCCGAGCTGGCCAATGCGGTTGACTGGTACAATCACATCCGTCCGGGTCTCGGCGATGATCTCGCGCTTTGCGTCGAACACGCCCTTGACCAAATCCTTGAGCACCCAGAGGCGTTTCCGGTGGTCCGGCCAGATGTCCGGCGCACCCTGGTTCGCCGTTTTCCCTACGGCGTCTTTTATCGGGTTCGTCGGCATCGCATCGAGGTCGAGGCTCTGTTCCCCTTGCGGGCAGACCCGGCCCACCTTGGGGAGCGCCTCGCTTCCACCCCAAAACACAATTCCTGATATTGCCATGACGTTCCGGCCGGCTCGACTGCAAAAAGCGGACGGATCGTCTCTCATGCCGCCTCCCACGGGGATTGCGGCATCAATCAACATCGGCTCCGAGTGCTGGCCAGCATGGGCACTCGGCTGCATTGTCCCCCGCTTCCAACGCGACCGCCGAGACTGGCATCGGCGGTTTGCTTTGCCGGAAAGCTCTGCGTCCGGCAAAGCTCGCGCCCCTTCGCCACCCGGAAAAACCTCAAGCTCTCCGCGACTTTCCAGTACGTGGAAAGTGAGCATTTCTGCGAGCTTGAAACAGAATTTTGAATGACAGGCGTCTCCCCTACGCTCTGCTTAGGCGGACTTTCCCGGGGAAAGTCGGGCCGACGCCTATCCACGCGAGCCGCGAAATGGCATCCGCGTACAAGCGGACAACATGATACGCGGCTACGGCTTTGATAATGCATCTGCACTCCCGTGTTGGCATCGAAGGCCCTCGTGCATTTCTTGCTTGACAATGGCACACGCGTATTGCAGTGTCGGCTTGCAACCTGATACGCGGACACCATGAGAACAATCACCTTCGTCACCCAAAAAGGCGGCTCTGGAAAAACGACGCTGGCCACCAACTGTGCCGTCGCCGCTGAACGATCCGGCCTGAAGACACTCTTGCTTGACCTGGACCCCCAGGGAACTGCTGAGGCCTGGTACCAGGACCGTGAGTCCGAGACGCCCAGGCTCGCTCGTGTTTCCGGTGCCGAACTCATCAAGGCGATCAGCCATGCAGAGCAGAACGGATTCGATCTGGTAATCATCGACACCCCAGGACGCGACGAGCCATTGACGGCGTCCGCAATCCGAATCGCAGACTTCTGCATTGTGCCATGCCGACCAACGCCAGCCGACATGAAGGCCACGCCGCCAACGGTTGCGACCATCACTAGACTTAGCAAACCAGCCGCTTTCGTCCTTACCCAGGCACCGCCACGGGGAGAGCGGTTGAGGGAGGCGGAAGTCGGCCTTTCCATGTTGGGGATTGTCTGCCCCGTTCGCATCGTCTCCCGAAACGTCTACCAGGACGCTCACGGCCTCGGTCTCGGCGTGCAGGAGTTCGACCCTGACGGAAAGGCAGCCGAGGAGATCAACGCCCTCTGGCAATGGATCAAACGCAAGATGGAGAAGCTGACGCATGACCAAAAAACGCACGTCGCTTGAAGATGTCTTCCGCCCTGTTCAGGTAGCTACCGCCAGGGAACCGGAAGTACAGCATCCCCAATCCTCTCGGGAGGACAAGCGCCGTCCTGCGGTCAAGCAACAAACCGTGTACCTGCCGCTGCCCGTACATGAGCAGTTGCGAAAGGTTGCCTTTGAGGAGCATGCGAAGATGCACGACTTGCTCATCGAGGGCTTGGATTTGGTATTCACCAAACGAGGGCTACCGGGCATCGCCGAGTTGACGCGGAACCGCGTAAAAACGTGACCGCGTGTCCGCGTATGCAATGATACGCGGATAGGGTGGTACGCGGCGGGAAACGTGACCAAGAGTTAGCGACCGCGCCTCGGTTGACAGTCGCAAGCCGACCTTTCGTAATCGGGCATGACTCGACGCTATGGCGACCCGCGCCGTTCATGCCATTTTCGACAGAAGCCGATGAATGCGGCGTCGGGATCACGAGGGGCTTCCGTAATCCAGGCTCGCCATTCTTGCTCCAGGTAGTACACATCCCAACCAGGAGCGACGATGCGAGCGTCGTTATAGGTTTCAAGGTTCAAGGTGCCTGCCGACAATGTTTTCGTGTACCCGGCGGTATCAGGGACGCTACCTCGGCTCCGAAACACCACCATGTCGCCGGTTTCCATTGTCACCGAATAGTCCGGCATATGCTGAAAGCGTTGATCCTCCTCCACAATCTTTGAGACCAGTCGGCGGAACTCCTTTTCCGTCGAGGCCGAACCGCATTTCTTTTGCAACAGTTCCAGCGAGATTCTCCACTCGGCTTTCTTGCCACAGTGCTTGCGGGCAATTTCGTAAATGCGCCGCTCAAGCGGCTTCCGCAGCCGGAAATAGTCACGATGTAGGGTCAGTACCTCATGATGGCGAATCGCGCTAAACACCCAGTCCGACAGTTTGACTTCAACCTCCTGCATGCGGCCATCCCGAGTTTCTCGGACGATCTTCGCTCGCTCGATCAGCCCGAAAGTCTCGAAAACCTCCTTACCACCGGTCGTAATGTTCGTGCTGATCCTGGTCCCCGCCAACCGCTCTAAAGCTGCTTTCAGCGCCTCGTAACCCTGGCCGTTCGTCATGCGATTGGTGACTTTGAGCAAGTCATGAGCCTTGAATCGCACTATGGAAGAGACTGGCTGCTCAGCATTCAAGGCCGCCATCAACTGGCTGATGCAGTAAATCAATACATCTCGGTCGTGTACCGTGGCAAGCCCATCCGCCGAGGGTTTGATTTCAACGAACGTCGATCCGTGCTCATAGCGACGAATACGGTGATCGGGCTTGGTTGATAACGAAAAGATCGGGTGTTCCATCGACGCCATGTCGCCCTTTGGCGCGGCATCCATCAGGTCGCAAACGAAGAAATCCGGAATCAGGCGACGTTCCGGAAGGAGGGGAGGGCGTTCTTTAGCAACTTCTGTCATCAGGCTAGTTTTCGATACTTCACACACCAAGTCAAGTACATTCGATACTTCACACACCACAAGCAGGGGTTCGACTGTAATTTTCATTGAATCTTGGCGCCACTCTTCATAATATTGTGGCGCACATCAATTATGCACAGCGAATGTTTACCTGATGGACCTGGAATCAAGCTATCTGAACAGTATCCCCGATGTAGAGCGTACAAGTGCGATAGACCGCTTTCGGCTGCTACAACCGTTCTTGGAAGATAATGTTCCGCTCAAGCAAGTGGCCGCACAGCACGGCATACCTCTTCGTACTGCTCAGCGCTGGATAATGAAGTATCGCACGCATGGCTTAGTCGGGCTTTGCCGGAAGGAGTATGCCGGAAAGGGAAAACGCCGCCTCTCCCATGATCTCCAGCAGGCAATTGAGGGCATGGCGTTGCAGAAGCCACACACATCCGCGGCGATGGTGCATCGCAAAGCGGTGGCCGTGGCAAAGAAGCTTGGGGAACGCCCCCCGAGTTACAGCTCCGTCTATTCGCTGATCAACAGCATGGACCCGGCACTTGTGACGATGGCACATGAGGGGACGAAGGCGTACAGCGAAGCCTTCGATCTCGTCTACCGCAGAGAAGCGAAAACGCCGAACGCCATCTGGCAGGCGGATCATACCGAACTCGACATTTTAGTGAAAGACGACCAGGGTAAGCCACGAAGACCGTGGCTGACGATAATTTTGGACGATTACAGCCGAGCAGTTGCCGGTTATTACCTCTCGCTCTCAGCTCCATCAGCCATTCAGACCGCGCTGGCTTTTCGTCAAGCTATCTGGCGGAAAGCCCAGCCTGGCTGGCATGTTTGCGGTATTCCTGAAATCCTCTATACCGATCACGGCACTGACTTTACTTCACACCATATCGAACAAGTAGCGGCTGACCTCAAGATAAGGCTCGTTTTTTCCGGCATTGGACGCCCACGCGGCCGCGGCAAGATCGAGCGTTTCTTCAAGTCACTGTCCCAGGTGTTTTTCTCCCGGCTTCCAGGCTATGCCCGATCTCAGTCCCAGAGAACTGCTGTACTGACACTGCCTCAACTGGCGCGAGCACTGGAAGAGTATCTGATTCATGAATACCTCGTCGCGTCACATCGCACAACCGGTGAAGCGCCACAAGCACGTTGGGAGGCTGGCGGCTTTCTGCCACAGATGCCGGCGTCGCTTGAACAGCTCGACCTACTGTTGCTCACCGTTCCCAAGGCCAGAAAGGTACATCAGGATGGTATTCGATTTATGGGACTGCGGTACATTGATCCGACGCTTGCCGCGTATGTGGGTGAAGAATTACTTCTGCGCTACGATCCGCGTGACATGGCTGAGATAAGGCTGTTTCACCAGGACCGGTACTTGTGTCGAGCGGTCTGTCAGGAACTGGCCGGGGAAACCGTAGGCCTACGCGAAATCCAAAATGCGCGCGACCACCACAGGCGCGAACTACGACAGACGATTCAGAACCGCCGACGAGTAGTAGACTCCTTGCTGGAAGCGCGCCGTTGGACCGTTCCCGAAGATGAAGTGATACCGCACCCACCGGACTCTAGCCCCCCGCAGGTAAAGCTAAAGCGTTATCGCAATGAGTAGCGCCGCGGAAACTGTCTTCATCGAAACGAGGGAGAACCGGCGATTTCAAGAATTCTGCGATGCCTGTCGTCGCTATCGCTACATCGGACTGTGCTATGGCCCACCTGGAGTCGGCAAGACACTATCTGCCCGCCAGTATGCCAATTGGGACGCAGTCACATCTTACAACACCTATCGTTCTTCTGCCGGCACCACGTTACATGACGTTCTTAACAGCGATGTCGTCTTTTGGACAGCGTCAGTAACGAACACTCCAGGCCAAGTCGATAAGACACTTTATCGTCTACGTGACCAGTTAAGACACATTCCGTTAGAGGAACTGTACCGACGAAGACAAGTACGATTCAACGACGTGTGGGCAAATGAATTGAAAGCCTCGCCCACAACGGACGACGTGTTCGCCCACATGCGAAACCCATCAGCCACAACGCAGCAGCTTCTTGAAGACATCGAACACCAATACAGGGAACAGCAAGTAGCCACCCGAGATCCCACACGCCTGATTATCATTGATGAAGCAGATAGGTTGAAAATGGCAGTACTGGATCAGCTACGCGACATCTTTGACCGTGGCGATATCGGATTGGTTCTGATCGGGATGCCGGGTTTGGAGAAACGGCTTGCTCGTTACCCGCAACTTTATTCACGGATTGGCTTTGTGCATGAATACCGGCCGCTGTCGCGCGAGGATATCCGCCAATTGCTCCAGGATAGCTGGTGCCCACCTGGCATCGTGCTGCCAGTTGGTGCATTGTCGGACGACAACGGAATCAACACCATCATCCGAGTTACAGGTGGAAACTTTAGGCTTTTACACCGCTTGCTCACGCAGATTGGCCGAGTGCTGGAAATCAATCAGCTAGAAACCGTCACACCTGACGTTGTGGATGCGGCCAGGGAAAGCCTTGTCATCGGCACTGCGTGACAACTCGGCAATGTCAACAGCTATGTTCGAAGCTTGAGTAGGTTTTCGACAGAGGTGTTTTTCTTGCCGTCAGTTTAGAGTACACTCCAGCTTGTCGTCAGGTGGTCCTGAGATATTCGTCAGGAAAGAGCCCTGTTGAAGATTTATTGACACACGCCTCTCAGGGTCTTAGACCTGTTCCTGACACGACAGGGGGAATTACATGCAGGGGCAACGCGTCGGCTATGTACGGGTCAGCAGCGTGGACCAGAACGAAGAGAGGCAACTGGAGTTGCTCCGGGTGGACAGGGTATTCACCGACAAGGCGTCCGGCCGGGACCTGCAACGGCCGCAACTTGAAGCGCTTCTCTCCTACGTGCGAGAGGCCGATACCGTCGTGGTGCATAGCATGGATCGCTTGGCACGCAACCTCGACGACCTTCGGCGGCTCGTGCAAAGCCTGAACCGGCGCAGCATCCGTGTGGAATTCGTGAAGGAGAACTTGTCCTTCACTGGCGAAGACTCGCCGATGGCCAATCTGATGCTGTCGATCCTCGGCGGCGTCGCTGAATTCGAACGTGCGCTGATTCGCGAGCGACAGCGAGAAGGCATAGCGCTTGCCAAGCAGCGCGGGGTATACCGTGGGCGAAAAAGATCGCTTGGGGCAGACCAGATGACGGAGCTACGCCACCGCGCTGAGTCCGGCGAGAACAAGGCCAGCCTCGCACGGGAATTCGGTATCAGCCGGGAGACGCTTTACCAGTACCTGCGGCGGATCGACAACGTATCTCCCTAGGAGGAATGCATCGCCCTTCCGAGGACTATTCCGACCAGTCAATATGACTTATTATCGGAAAGCCTGTGGTCAAGCATGTAATGCAATAAGCCTTCTCCATAAGAGGTTATGGTTACAGAGCGTCCGTCTTCTGGCGATGCGCATAATCCATTGCTAGTAAGAAAACCTAGCCAACTGGCGAATGGATACGCCTTATATACTTCGTGATAAGTAGCAGCGGTAACATTGTAAATGTTCTCGACCAAGTCAATCGCCATCGCACCTGTTTCATAAAGTCTCCTCAATAAGAAGAGCTGGCTACCAAATATTGCCCTATAAGTCCGCTCATGTGTCAGATGAATATTCAAGACGGCGGCCAAGTGTAACAGGTACTCAATTTGATCGGAAGGAGTGCTCCCGGCAACACTTGAGATGGAAGTTCTAAAAGCACCTACAACTGGAGCGAGTTCATTTGCTGTAACCAATGATTGCAGGGGTCTAACTGCATCTTGCGATACGTTAGGTGGCGATATGGTGGTTAACGATATGTTAGTTGAGCTAGACGCGGCGGGCGTTGGTTCTTCAGCGCACTCCGTGGTTGGTCCTGGGAGTTGTGTTGGGTTGCTAGCTGGAACTGTGCTTTGTGACGGCAGGATTACTTCGCTTCCATTAGGAAACTTCAAACGTGCTGTAGGAAGGGCCGCAAGGAGAGTCCTGACCTCTATGCGAAAGTACCAAACGGTAATAAGTGTTGCTAAGAGGCCGTAACAAAACGCATATTCGTTACAGTGTGGCACGATATTTGCGCCGGGATTCTCTTGGTTGGACAATGGAAACCAAGAACGAAAGGAGT
>Ga0307374_10001272_pt1 | contig 46758 bp, 31 predicted proteins | sample OX3MG_FD_202532 | JGI IMG/M metagenome (GOLD analysis project Ga0307374, IMG submission 202532) | Soil microbial communities from Risofladan, Vaasa, Finland - OX-3 | ecosystem: Environmental > Terrestrial > Soil > Coastal area > Acid sulfate soil | place: Finland: Risofladan, Vaasa | collected...
GCGCAGGCCCTCGGCGCGCGCCGCCTCCACATATTCCCGCACCAGATCCCGCCCGCAAGCCTGCCGCGGCGCGCAGTAATCCGTCAGCTTCGAGTCGAACATACAGAAGCCTTCATGGTGCTTGGTGGTCATCACCATGTACTTCTGGCCAGCCTGCTTGGCCAGTTTGGCCCAGGCGCGAGCCGCGTTGGGTTTGGGATTAAAGTGTTTGGCCAGCAGCTCGTACTGCGGAATGGGAATACCCTCCGCTTCCATGGCCCACTCGTGCTGGCCGATCACGCAGTAGAGTCCCCAATGAATGAACATTCCGAATCTCGCTGCATGCCACCACTTCATCCGCCGCTCGCGATCGGCCACCGCGGAAGCAGGCTCACCCGGCCCCTCTGTGGTCTCGGCCTGCTTGGGCGCCTCTTGTTGCCCGGGCGTGCAGGCCGTGTTTGCGCCGATGGCAGCCACGGCGCTGCCCGCCCCCAGAAGCTTCAAATAGTCCCGTCTCGTCATCCGACTTTCTCTCATAAATTTCCTCCTTCTCGATTATGCTAAAACGCACCCTCGCTTGGCTGGGGAATTCCCGCCGACCGCTGGCGCACCATCACCGCCCACGTGAGTTTTATCGCGCGTTCTTTCATATCACCGGCACCGGCGACAACACACCCGCAGAGAGCAGTATGTGCTCGCCGCCTTCAGAAAATCTCTCCTGTTTCCCTCACCCATGGCATCTCAGCTTAGCAAGGTGTGTTTCTTGTTAAAGACGACCCCTAAACAGTTGCCAACCCATCCGCAAGGACCACAGACTTATCCAAAAGAGATATTCCTTTCACCTCCAAGAAAAAAAGGATTATACTCCTTTCTTCTTTCAGCTCCTAAGTTAAAGGCAAAGCTTCAGAGCAGGCCGAATTTCGTTCTCCGCGTCATGCCTATCAGTTATGATCCCAGCAGTATTTGGCATCGCAATGCGACGGGGAGTATCGGAGTTGCCACCGGATGGCACAGAGGACGATCTCGGGTGAGAAATGCGGCCATTTAGAGATCACCGGCCGATAGCCTCCCAAGCGCAACAGCTCATTCTCTTGTTTTCGCAGCAAATCCGGAGCAAACGATGGCAATCAAAACCCGATTTATCATGCGATTCCTGGCTGCTGTAGTGTTCGCGGCCAGCTTGGCCGTCCAAGCTAACGCGGCTGGGCCTCCGTGCTTTGCGGGAAAGCATTTTCGAGGTTGTGGGGACGTGGAATACCTGCGGCTACTCGAGACAGCCCGCCGCATGTTCGAACCCGATCCAGCGTTCCAGAATCTGTCCATGCTCTACACACCGGAGTGGAATGGACTCGTCGAAGGACCTACTTGGAACATGTGGTGGATTCAGAACAGCTATGGCACCACCTACTGCGCGCTTCCATTCCTTGGTCAGCCTTGGGTGACGTTTTTGCAGCATTCGCAGGATCTCTGGTTCGATCAGATGGGCAACGGTAAGCGGCATGGATGTCCCGGCACTCCGAGGATCAATTGGGTGGCGCCGGACGGACAGTTGTGCGACGCAGCGAGGCCCGGCTGCATCATCTACAAGCAAGGCGACGGCCGGATTGGGATTCACGATTGGGGACTCGAGTTCACCGCTGCCGGTATCGTCCTCCAGTCGGAACTTCTGCTGATCAGCCGTGACCCGAAGGCCATCGCCCACTACCTGCCGTTGCTCGAGCGCTCGGCGAACTTCCTGGACACCCGGCGCGACCCGAAGAACAACCTCTTTCTGGCTGGCCCCGCGGCGAACCTGCTGGCGCCAAGTTACGCCGGTTGGCGCCGGCCTGACGGCACGTATGGGAAAGCCTATCTGGCGGGCCTTTCCATCACTTACATCGCGGCGCTCGACCGGCTGATTGAGCTCGAGAAACTTGCCGGAGCGCCCGGCAAAGTGAAGCTCTACACTGAGCGGCGCAACCTGGCAAGAAAGGGACTGCCTCTCCTCACCACCCGCGACGGCTACTTCCTCAAGTCTCTTGACCCGGATGGAACCCGGCACGGCGTGTACGGCGCGCCGCGCTACGGATATTTTGAAACCACGCCGAACATCGATGCCATCTGCTTTCGGGTTGTGGACCATGCCCAAGCCGAAAAGATTTACGCCAAAATCGCCTCCATCCCGGGCTTGCGGCCTTATAGCTTCATAATCCCAAACTATCCTTCTCTCGATGACATGTACACAGCTCCCAAAGGACTCTGGCGATTCGGCGAATGGGTAAATGGCGGGGCGTGGTCCACCTGCGAAGCGCGGGCGATCATGGCCTATTACCGTTTGGGAAAGTATCCGGACGCGCGCCGTTCGATGGAAAAGCTGCTGACCTTTGCCCGCCGTTTCCGGATGGACAATAACCTGACCGACTTCGGCAACGCGGTCTATCAGCCCAAACGGCCCATCAATCTTACCTATGACGCCTTCGGCCCTGCCGCGGCGCTTATCCGCGGCCTCTTTGAGTATCAGTATCGCGCCCGGGGGCTGACGCTGTTTCCTCACATCCCCCCCGGAATCACTGAACTCAAGCAGATTGATCCCATCCGGTTCGGGCAGAAGAGATTGTATCTCTCAACCGCCGGGCGCGGCAGGATCGCGTCGGTCACCATCAACGGCCGAGCGTGGAAATCCTTTAACGAGAAATCCATCTTTCTCCCCTATGCCAAGACGCCGGAGATCGCGCGGATCGTTATTTTGTTTGGAAATGGCAAACTCGGGGAAATTCCGCCCGCTCAAACACCTGGCGCACAAACAAAAGCTGCGAACCGGGAAATTCCTCCCTGGCTGGCCGCGTTCGATGCGCAAGCCCAGCGGCTGCGCGCGTTCGACCATATGCTCCAGGCTTCGGGACTCGGCGAAGCTTATGAGGCCGCCCATGCGCAACTGGCGGTCGAGGCTGTCGACGTCATCCATGAGCGCCGCGAGATGCTCGCCGCAGGCAAACTGGTGCGATTGCCCGCAGCTTCCCAGTCCGCGGCCGACCAGTCTTACAGAGACGCCGCCACTAAACTCATCGAGGGACTGGAGGCGGCAATCAAATCGGACGGGCGTTCACCCGATCCGCTCCAACGCCGCATCTTTAAACTCTATCTCGCGAGCAGGTAGGCGGAGAACCGGGAAATAGGCGGCAAAGGCGCCCGATTTATACTCTGCCAGTCTGCGGGTTCTTCTTCCAACTCCAGGCATAAGGCTCGGTCGACGAAAGGCAGGAGATTGAGAGCGAGCGAAGCCTGCAAACTCCCACTCCCTCCCCGGCAGAGCCGCGGGAACTCCCAAACACATTAAAGACTCCATTTGAGTTTGACATCCTTACCCAAATATTCCAGATTCCGTGGTTCTTCTTCGATCCAGCCGATTTCCATCCTTTCATTCTTACGTTTGTTGAACAGAGCCATAATGTTTTTCTGCTCTTCCGCAGTCATATCACTGATGCCAATATCATCCCCAAAGGCCCCGTTAGAAATAGGCACCGGGACCGTAAAGGTCTCGACGGCATAGCGGCTGTATTTAAACCGCGTCACCGGAGCCCAATTGCAGGACCAGAGGACGTTGCGGTAGTTGGGAAAGAGCCCGTATGGCCAAACTGCCGGAGCGCAGGCGGTATCCTGGTAAGTTCCATGAGCGGCCAGAGCATAGGGGACGGCCTGGTCAAACGACAACCCGGGGCCGATGCAATCCGAGGCGAAAAACGCCAAGTGGGGTCTGAATCCGGCCACCGTCGCTGCCACCTCCCTCACCAACGTCATCATTCCTCGGCTCGCATAACCTGGAGCAGCCGCGGGTCCCAAAGCATCACGGCTAATCACAAAGGTCTCATCCCAAATGAAGCCATCCACTTCCCTTCCGTATTCGTCGAGTAGCGCCTGGATGTACTTCAGATAAAACTCCCGCACCTCCGGATGCAGGGGGTTCTGGGCATAGGTCCTCCCCTTTGTGTCTGGACCCTGCCATCCGCCCCAGTGCAGCACCTTGCTGGGATCGTAGGTCGCCTTCACCCCCTCGCACGCATTGGTGCCGTCCGCGTAGTAGATGCCGACCCGGAAGCCTTTGTCTTTGGCATAGTGAATTCGCCGGTGCATGTCGGCCAATGACATCGGGACTGGACGCATCGCCCTCACGGGCTTCTTTTTCCAGATGTATCCGGTTCCGTTGTCGGGAGCATTGGACAGCAACTGAAACTTTGGATCGAGCGCATTAGGGAACGCCGTCCACTCCTTGAAAAACGCCCCCTTCCGCCAGTCGAAGGCATACTGCCCCACGTAGTCATACCAGCCGTGCAAGGCCAGAAAGATCTTGCTGCGCTCCGCCGGCGCAATCAGCTTTACCAAAGCATCAATGTCCCGGAACCATCCCTCCCCGTTTTTGCTGAGGTAGTCGTAGTCCACCATGGCCACCTCGTGCTGCCAATCCGCCCCTGTTTCCACTTCACCCAACGCGGTTTCATAAAACACCTGCATGGCCGCCTTTCCCCCGCCCCGGTGCAACCCCGTGTACACAACCCGCTCTTCCTTCTCGATCCCCACTTCACCCAGAAACAGACAATTAAAGTTGCCAGCTTTCTCGCCATGCGGCAGGTAGAAATAGGAGCTGAAGTAGGGGTCCGCGCAGTGCGCGAGGCGCAGGTCCGTTCGATCCGCATATTCATCGGCCATGGGAATCGCCAGCCGTTGCGGCTTTCCCATCGTTTTGTATGAGCCGGCCATCGCGTACACGTACTCGTCGTCGCTCTCGTATCCCAGGAGCGGCTTATGCCGCCCAATCCCGTCTTTCATCGGCAAAAACACCTTCCGGTTTTCAAAAGGCAACTGGATGTTCTTGGGAAGAACCAGGCTCACGTTCTCCTTGATCTTTGCGGGCGACTGAATGCCCACCCTCTGGTTCAACGTCACGAGACCCTGCGAAGTACCCGCAAGCGCCAATTCGTAATTCACCGAAAAGTTGTCCCGGCCCGAGAAATCGTATCGGAACAACAGCCCGGAACCCTCCCGGCGCGACACGGCCGGCCGCTCGCAGAGGTATTGCCTCGATCCGCCCACCACCACGCGAGGCCGGTTGTTCCCCAGGCGGCGATTGAGCAGTTCCAACTTGCCGTCCGTAAACGACACGATTTCTCCAGCCGCAGTCACTTGCATCCGCCAGCCGTTTTTTTCAACGTCGAGCGTCGCTTCCCCGGGAAACCCTGAAAAACCCGCCAGTGAGGTTGAACCGGTCGCCATAGCCGCCCCCACCAGTCCCATAAATTCTCTTCTGCGCAGCTTCATCATCACCTCTTCCGTGGAATCAAAATGTTGGATGGCCCGTAATTCAGGTTGCCTTTCCTTGGTCTGCTTCGAGTGCAATTCCAGCCGCCAAGGCGTCGATGGTTGTCTTAACAAACTCTCGACGATTCAATTCTTCTCTCTCATCCTGCGAGACCGGCCTGATTCACATTCCAACAAATGCACGATAGCGGTCCTAAGATCCTTCAAAGCAAAGTGACGCCCTTGAGGACGCGCCCGTCCATCTTCAGATCACAGTGCAGATTATCCTTGTGTTTCAACTCGCGTTGCAAGCTCGCGCGGACGCTTTCAGGCGGCAAGGTTCGCGGAAGGCAGATGAGTCTTGAGCACCCAGATGATAGCTTGCGCCGTCAGAGGTTTTTCCAAATAATCGACTGCACCCAGTTGCATCGCCTCCAAATAACAACCCATATCGTGATAGCGGGTGATGACAATGACGGGCAGACAGCGGTCTATTGTTACCGAGTGTTCGAGCACCCGGCGTCCCTCAAATGCCGGGCTTCCCTGATCGACTACGATGCCATCGAACTGCTTGCTATCCAGGCAACGCGCTCCGTCGTCATAATTCGAACAAGCCCATACCTCAAACCCGTTGTCATGCAGTAATTGGCGGTAGTGCTCGCGATCCGTGGTCGCCTCGTCCACTAGAAGGATGTGGGGACGGCGGACGGCGGAGCCAGACGACGATGGATTTTGTTTGAAATCGGTGGCTGGCATGACCTAACTCCCTGCCATTTAAGGATTGTTGTAACGCCTTAACGCGCTTTCATCACTCCCGGGGAAACGTCCCGCCTCCCCGCCAATCTTTTCCTGCGGCGCAAACCAGAAGAGCCTCCACAAGCCGGTTTTCGCGCCGCCAGTTTATCGGCGCCCTACGGGGCGCATCGCTCCTCGGTGGCTATACGACTCGTGACGCGCAATGCCCGCGGCAGGACTTTCCTCTCAGAGGTTGCTCCGTACATTTTCCAACTCTAGCCTGCCAAGGTGTCGGCGAAATTCCTGAGTTCCTCAGACCGCTTAAAAACCAGGATGGGTGTACTCCCGCTGGCTTCAGCGGCTTGTTTGACCACAGATTGCCACTCCGGCGGCGCATTCTCCCCCTCGAACATAATCACAAGCTGAAAGGCCTCGTGTTGAAGGTAAAGCAGCAGTTCAACATAGTTGGAGCAAGTCTGGAGTCTGCATCCAGGCAACCGCAACAGCTCTTTGCAGGCCGAGAGGTCCGCACTGTTTTCCGACATCAGCAGAAGCCTGAGCACTCGAGAAGACTCTGCACCCGCACTTCTCGTTTCTCTGAGTTTGTTGGTCGAGGACATGTTGGCCTACCTCCATGCACACTTGTTACTTATATGAGATTGACGGAAGGCTGATAAAGTTGCACCTCGCGGCAGTAAAATGTTGCTCCGATCTTTCCAAAAGCTCGCTTCCGCGGCGGCGGGACAGATACTGACCCTGGGCTCCCTTCCAATCCTTCCCATCGCCTTCGAGAATGAATTGGGTGCGCATCACTCGACGAATTAAAAAACGAACATTAAATTAATAGCTACTTGCAAAACGTCTGTCTGTTCACTATTGAACAGAGCGGTGTGCAATGTTAAACGCCAGGCGGGACCGTATGTGGCAGCGGATTCTCACCCGCTTCGCGGCAGCCTTCGCTAATCTTTGCGCACGACTTTAAGGAAGGAACTTGGGGCGTGCACTCCTGCCGTTGTACCCAATAAAGCCCGCCTTCCTAAACTTATTCATAAAGGCGTTGAGCCGCGAACGCGTTGTTCCGACCATTTCCGCCAACGTTTCTTGATTTATTTGAAAGACGCCGGTCTTCACAGAGCAGGCGCATCATCGCAGTTTTTTCAAAGCGAATCACGGAGGTCGATTGCAGGGTTGTGGCAGAGGCCCTATGCAGCCTCCGGCAACCCTCACCGAAAAAACTCCCCGGCCCTAGGATCGCCATGACAGCTTTTTTGCCCTCTTTCGAGCGGAAGAACTTGAAAATGCCCACCGACTTCGTGGTACACTGAATTTCTTGCGCCTGTGCGAAAGTCGTTCTGGGCAGATCTTGCATTGAAGCGCTCCCGGCGATGTCGCTGCTGCGGGTTTTCAGCCTGAGGCTGGACGGAGGGTTGCGATTTGTCGGTTTCCTCGGTGTTAAGGTGCTGCGCAAGGGCTGAGAACTTTGAATCGAAAGGCAAACAAGCAATCGGCAGTTGCCTCAAGAAAAGTGTTGCCGCCGGCGTTTCCGCCCCGGTCGCGCAAGCAAGTCCTGGCGCTCATGAATGGGCCGTTAGCTCAATTGGCAGAGCAACTGACTCTTAATCAGTAGGTTGAGGGTTCGATTCCCCCACGGCTCACCAGACACCCCTTTATTCCACAACAACTATCGCGCTTTACCCTTTTGGGGTATTGTGACTGCCGGGACTTTTGTGAGGCTCCCCCGTGCATTGGCGCCCATTTTGGTGCGACTCAAAACAACTTGGAACAACTGAGTCATCAGCCGGGGCAGCCGGCAGAATTTGACGTTCAGATCATGGCAAGCGTGGCGGTGTGCGACGGCGGTCATCACGTGCCGGGAGTTGCAGGCATCCTCGGCGCGAACAGTGATCGGACGAACTTTACATTCGAGGTTCGCTCAGGGCACTATTCATTTATTGAGAGTTACAAAATATAGTGATGCCGTTCTTTGTAGCGCCGCTCGGCGGCAAGCACTGCTTGCCTGAGCGGCGAAAGACGCGGGTCATAGACCCGCGCTACAGTAATAGTTGTCACTATATTTTGTAACTCTCAATAGATTAACGTAAGGACAACGCGAGTGATCGAGAGCGCAGATGCACTCAACATTTATTTCATTGAAAGCGGCATAACCTGATGAAGATCAGTCGAAGAGAATTCGTAGAAGCAGGACTCGCGATCGCCGGCGGCGGTTGCCTGGGGATCGGTGCGCGTGATTTTGCCGGCCGATCGTCAGCCGGCAACAAGCGGCCGTTGCGGAGGGCGATTTCGGCGGCAAAGCCGCTGATTATTCTGGAAGGAGGCGCTCCGGCGTGGGACCTGCTGCCTGAGGAATTCCGCCCTCATTGCGCGTTGCAGTTCCCGGGCGGGTCGGGCGTGGGATCGAAAGGGTCGCCGCCGTCGCTTTTCCGCGACCTTGAACAAGCCCGCGCGAAGGGCATTCCGGTTATCCTTTCCGTGCAGGGTGATGAGGCGGACGGCCCGCCCACGCGTCTCGAGGCCGTCCAAAAAGCCTTCGAGGAGTTTCCCAACTTGATTGGCTGCCGTTCGTGCGAGCTGAGCTGCGGCCCGGGCCTCTCACCCTCGGAGCGAAGCCATCTGATCGATTTCATCCAATTGTGCGGGCACTACCGCGCCCTGATCAACTGGCAGGATATGGGTTATCCCTATCAGCGCGAGCATATTTTCATGAAGGCCGGCAGGGATAGCGACATCTTTAATACTCTTCTCAAGAACGGCGATTCCGTTATCCTGACGGACAAGATGAATGGTTGGGGCAAATACTTTGAAACCATGTCGTTGGTGCTGGGGATGTGGGCCTCCGGGATTGTCGCCCATTGGGGTTTCAATGCGGAGGACTGGTGGTGGTTTGAACAAGGTTATGGCAAACGTTTTCTGCCGAGCAAAGGCAGGCGCGGTTATGCCCGCCTGCATGGCAAGGGATTCAAGGTAACGAAGGGTTGGGATTTCGCCAGCGCCCTTTCCTGCCCGGACATTTTCTACGCGCAAAACCTGCTCTGGGCGATTTCGGGCGGAGCCACGGTCTACAGTTTTGAGATGCCCACGCACGCCTTTGCGGCGCCGGACCGAACGGGCGTGTACCGGCTGTCCCCGGCCTGGAAGAACGCCATCTACCCCTTGCTCAAGGCCACTCTGGACGGCAATCTCATTCCGGACCGCGCACAGGTACTGGCCAAGATGAAGGTGGCCTATCAGGATTCCGGAGCGCAAGGGACGGAACTCGACACCCCGGGCGAGCAGTTGTACCGGCCGCTCTATGGAACGAGTGAGTCTGACGAGAAGATCCTGTCCCGGGATCTGTGCTCGGGGCTCATTCCGCGTTCGGGACGCTACTACTTTTTGCCGGTCATTCCCAAGCTCGCTCCGCAAACGGCGCGCGCGCGCTTCGCGCATATCATCAGGCCGCGCCAGTTCGCGGACGCCCGCGAGGAGCGCGCCTACTTTGACAAAATCTATCCTGCCGAATCATCCGGCCAAGCCCTGGCGCTCCACATCAACCACACCTGGTTCGTCACGAATTGGCATGAGAACGAAGATATCGCCCAGGATTTCCGTTTCCGCCTGGCCATTGGCGGCCGGCCCGTTGAACTCTCCGGCTGGCTCCGGCCGCACTCGTTGCTCCTCGTCAAGGAGCGCCAACGCGACGTTTCTTTGCAAGTGAACAACTACCTTGTCGAGACCCACATCTGGGACGAGCCTCTGCCCGAGGCCTTTGATTACCAGCGATATTTGCAAGAATACGTGACCAGCCCGGATGACAAGGACCGGCGCATCACCACGCTGCAGCTTGCGGCGCTTGGAGAGGGAACGCCCGTGCTATCGCACGAAACCCGGCATGGAACCGTCCAATCGAAATGGGACGCGGCGTCTAGAACCATGCAAGTCACGATCGAACACAACGGCCCGGTGGATCTGACCTTCACCCTCGACTGATGGTTGCAAAATATAGGGACACCGGCCACTGGTGCGCGGGTCTCGGACCCGCGCCGTTCACCGCTCAGCCAAGCAGCGCTTGCCGCCGAGCGGCGCTACAAAAAACGCCGCCACTATATTTTGTAAGCATCGTTAAGTTGGAATTGCGAGGCCTGAAAATGGGAAGAAGACTTACAACGATGGGTGAGAGATTTTGCATTTCAGTTTATTGCCACTCAAAAGACACTCATTTTTTGGAGGCATCATGAAGAAACGGCTGGTGGTCGCGAGTTTTATAGTGTCCGTTGTTATATTGTTCTTTGCGGTGGGCTGCAAAACCAGCGGTCCGCAAAACGCGCAACAAATCGCAGCGACTCCCGGCATCCTTCGCGCCCATTTTTATGATTCCGGTTTCAGCCTTGCCGACGACAACTACAACGCCTGTTTCCAGGCGAGCGACGGCAAGGTGTACTACGTCCTCGCTTCAGGATCTCCGGAAACCGGCGCCCAAATGTATGCTCTGGATCCCACGACAGGAAAAATTCAGCACGTCGCAGACTTGACCGAGGCTGCAGGAGAGAAGGGACTCCATGCGATTCCGCAAGGGAAGGGACACAGCATTTTTGTGGAATCCCAGGGAAAGCTTTATTTTGCAACCCACGTGGGTTATTACAACCCTTCCTCTGCAAAGGGCCAGGAACTGATCGGCACCCCACCTCCGGGGTATAAGCCCTACCCTGGGGGCCACTTCCTTTCCTACGATCTCCAATCGGGTAAATTCGACAACCTTGCAAAAGCTCCCGCGGGCGAAGGGATCCTGGCGTTCGCCATGGATACCCAGCGAAAGCGGTTGTATGGTCTCACTTGGCCCTCGGGTCTCTTTCTTCGGTACGACATGCAGACGCATCAGCTTCGGAATTTTGGCCCTGTATCCGCCGGAGGGGAAAAAGGTGTTCCCGGTTCTACCTTTCGCGTCCTGTGCCGCAGTCTCGTCGTGGACCCTCAAGACGGCTCAGTCTATTTTACGACCGCAGGGGGAAGGATTCTGCAGTATCACTACAATACGGACTCGTTAGAGACGGTCCGAGGTTGCAATCTCAGGAAAGACGTATTCGGGTGTATTGAGCCAAGCCAGCCGGGCACCATGGGTTACAACTGGCGCCAAGCGTTTTGGTATTCCCCCCAAAGGGTCATTTATGCTCAAAATGGAAGATCCGGTTACTTGCTCCGCTTCGACCCTCAAGAAGAGAAAGTCGAAGTTCTAACGCGGCTGGTTTCTGATGCCACTCGTGCGAGTGGTATGTTCGATCGGTTTGCATATGGGTACTTAGGCTTTGCGCTTGGTCCCGATGGCCGCTCGATATATTCTCTAACGGGGGCGCCTTCGAAAGCCTCGGTTGACCCGTCAGATGAGAATATCCACCTGGTCACCTATGACATTCTGTCGAGGAAACGTGTGGACTGGGGTGTTTTGCAATTGCAAAACGGCCAGAGGCCGTTCTTTGCTGAGTCCATTGCGATCGGACGCAACGGGATGATTTACACCGTGTCGAAAGTAAGAGAAAAAGGACACGTTCGAGTAGACCTTCTTAGTTTTCCGAATCCGGTCCACTAGCGCATCTTAGCAACCCTTCGGCTCTTCCGGGGAGGCACTACCAATGCTTGCAAAATTTAGGGACCGCGTTTTTTGTAGCGCCGCCGTCCCGGCGGCATTTGCCGGCAAGATGCCGGCGCTACGTGCGATTCGACTGTCCAGTTATTTCTTGGACGCTAGCAACTGGCGCGTCCCGTCACGCGACATCGGGCGTTTTGAACCAGACTTTCACTAAACGGATTTCATAAGGCCGGACTGGAAGTGTTACTTCCTTTTGCTTGACCTCCGAGTTTCGCGGAAGGCAACCGGACACCGTCTTTTCAGCAGCCCACACGGTTGCTTTTCTTGCGCGTCCGCTTCCGATGTGGCTCCCGAAGGCGCAGATTAGGTGATTCCCATCATCTTCTGCATTTCTTCGAGGGATAGGCCTTTGGTTTCCGGGTACAGGAAAAGGACAACAAAGAACTGGACCACCATCATTGCGGAAAAGAAGGCGAACGGATAACCACCGGAGAACGCCGCGACCATCGGGAAGATCCCGGAAATGAGAGCATTCATGGTCCAGTGCGTGAAGGTGCCCAGGCTCTGCCCTTTGGCCCTCACTTGGTTGGGAAAGACTTCACTGATAAAAACCCAGATCACCGCGCCTTGCGAGAAAGCAAAAAATGCAATGAAGCCGACGAGCATCCAGAGCAGCAGATTCTGATGATGCCCTGAGAAAAAGATTGCGGAAACGCCGGCCAGGCTGAACGCCATGCCCACCGACCCAATCAAGAGCAGCTTTTTGCGGCCGAGTTTGTCGATCACCGCCATCGCGATGACGGTGAAGACAAGGTTTGTCGCCCCAATCGCCACAGCCTGCAAATCCGCCGAGACCCTGCTGAAACCCGCCTTTGCAAAAATATCGTTCAGATAGTAAATAATCGCGTTGATCCCCGTGAACTGGTTGAAAATGGCGATGGACACCGCAAGAAAGATCGGCAGCCGGTACTTGTAGGAGAACAGCGGCTCCCCATCGCGCTCCTGATGGATCGAAGCAACGATGTCCTGCAATTCTTTTTCAAAATTCGTTTCCCCGGTCAGTCTCAGCACCTCGCGCGCTTCATCCGTGCGGTGCATCTTAACCAGCCAGCGCGGACTTCGCGGTATCGTATAGAGCATCACAAAGAAAAAGGCCGCAGGGATTGCCGAGACTCCCAGCATCCACCTCCACTCTGACAATCCGAAGGACATGGTCCCGATGATGTAATTGGAAAGATAAGCGACCAGGACGCCGAAGACGATGTTGAACTGGAAGATACCCACTAGCCGTCCGCGCCACTTGGCAGGCGCAATCTCTGCAATATACATGGGCCCCAGAACCGAAGAGCCACCGACCGCCAAGCCCGCGACAAACCGGGCGATCACCAGCGGGTACCAGCCCCAGGCAAGACCGGAACCAAGGGCAGAAACCAAATACAACACGGCCAACACCCGCAAGCTGTTGCGCCGGCCATAACGGTCCCCCGGATATCCCGCGAACATCGCGCCCACAATCGTGCCCCAGAGCGCTATCGAAACCGTCAGCCCCAGCGACCCCGGCGAGAGGTGATATTGCGCGGTCAGGTCGCTGGTCGTTCCGGCAATCACCGCCATGTCGAACCCGAACAGTAAGCCGCCTAAGGCAGCCACCAGTGTACTTTTCATCAGATATGCATTTAGCTTCATGGTACCTCTTGAAGGTGAAGTGTAACTTAGCCGCCTTTACATCCCTATGCTTCCTGGTGTGCAAGCCCATGACTCTAACATAAATATTGCCGGGCCGAAGAGGATGTTTTGAAGAAACTTAAAATAATCCAAACCACCCGTTTCGCTCCCCGCGATCATCTGTTTGGGATGACATCACCCCTGCGTGTGCCCGCGCTCAAATTTGCCAGGTGAGCCCATCGGAATACGTCCTTGATCCGCACGTGCCGCAGAGCGTTTTTGACAAGCGCCTGCAAAGCCGATGGCCTGCGGGGTGAGCGGCTAGTGTGCATTGACGGAGTTGCGCGAAAGGCTGGCCAGCGATCGCGCCCGGCAGTCCACACACAAGCTGCTGCCCTTGAGGTCGATCAATTCCACCGTGTGCGAGGCGGCCATGGCACAACGATAATCGTCGCAGTGGGCGAGGCCCAGCGTATGGCCGAGTTCGTGTACGGCCTCCTTCAGCAAACGCACCCGGAGCAATTCACTGTCAGGTGGAAGCCCATAGAACTCCTGGCGCAGCCGGTAAGTCGAAACCACGGCGCAGGAGCCGTCCAGTTGCGCCTCGCCGAAAACAAAGGTCAGGATGGGAATATACAAGTCAACGGACGTGACACCGAGCAGCCGCCCGGAGTTGGGCGCGAGGTAGGGCCGCATGCGTCCCAGAATGTCCGTCGAGAGATATTGCTGGCGCTCCGGGTGAAGCGAGGGCTCGGGATCAAGCTTGCCTTCCAGGATTTCGCAGCGCCCGCCAAACTCGGCCGCGAGCGCCGGGCCCAGCGAGCCAAGTAAGGAAACGTCCGCTTCCCCGATGGGCAAGAGTTGAATCGGACTCATGGGTTTTCCACGAGCGTCTTTTTCCACCCATATTTCTTGAGCTTGGTATGGAGCGTCACGCGGTCGATATCCAGAAGCTCCGCCGCCCGCGTCTGGTTGCCCCCGCAGATCTCGACAATTTCGAGGATGTGAGCCCGCTCAGCCTCTTCAAGCGTCAGGCTCATCGGCCCCGAAGACGGCAGCTTCAGGGTAAAGTCTTTTTCCCGGAGTTCCGATTCCTGCGCCACCACCATTGCGCGCTCCACGGCGTTTTCCAGCTCCCGCACATTGCCGGGCCAGTCGCACACCTGCAAGAGGTCCATGGCTTCGCGGGCAACGCGGGTGACCTGCTTGTTCATCGAGGCGGAAAACTTGCGGAGGAAGTGGTCCACAAGCAACGGGATATCCTCCTTGCGCGCGCGCAAGGGCGGCAGATCGATCCGAAACACGTTGAGGCGATAGTATAGATCGGGCCGGAATTTTCCTTCTTCAACCAGCGTCTCCAGGTTTTTATTCGTCGCAGCGATGCAGCGGAAATCCACGTGAATAGGCTGGTTGCTGCCCACGCGGGTAATCTCCCGCTCCTGCAAGACGCGCAGCAAATCCGTCTGGGTCTTCAGACTGATGTCGCCGATTTCGTCCAGGAACACGGTCCCGCCGTCGGCGATCTCAAAACTCCCCTTCTTGCGGTACTGCGCGCCGGTAAAAGCGCCTTTTTCATGGCCAAACAGTTCACTCTCCAGCAAAGTTTCCGCCAGCGCCCCGCAATGGATCGCCACCAGCCGGTTGTAGCGGCGCGGGCTTGCGGCATGGATCGCTCGCGCCACCAACTCCTTGCCGGTTCCACTCTCGCCCGTGATCAGTGCCGTCGCCTCCGTTGGGCCCACGGTTTCAATGGCCTCGAAAACACGCTTCATCGCCGCACTCTGCCCGATCAGCTCCTGCGGATGCGTCGTCTCCGCCAGCGTTTCCTTCAGCCGAACGTTTTCCTGCTCAGCCCGCTTGTGCGAGAGGGCATTATGGACCGTATGCGCGATCTCCTCCGGATCGAAAGGCTTCACCACGTAATCGTAAGCGCCGTTCTTGAGCGCGGCCACCGCGGTCTCGACCGAGGCATAGCCGGTCATGATGATCACAATCAAGCCCGGCTTGATGTCACGAAAGCGGCCCTGGAGTTCAATGCCGTCCACGTCCGGCATCTTAATATCCACCAGGGCTACGTCCCAAGCCTGCTGGGCCAGCAGCGTCAGCGCCTGCCGGGCGCTATCCGCCGTGCCGACCTCGTAACCTTCTTCGCGAAACCATTTGCCCAGCGAGTCCCGGACGATCAGTTCGTCGTCCACAATCAGAATGTTTCCTTTTTTGTTCATCGTGTCACCGTTTGTTGTACCGGCGATCTATGATCGCCGGTTGCGTTGTAACGGCGGCCTATGGCCGCCGGCCGTGGCATGGCCCTCTGGGCCATGTTCATGCACGGGCGAGACGCCAGTGCCACATTGCGCCACTTTTCTGTGGCGGCGGTCGGCGGCAAGCACTGCTTGCCTGACCGCCGGGTGCTCGCCATGCAAAAGCCGGCGCTCATAGAGCGCCGCTACAGCCCTCGCGCATGGCGCATCATACATCGCGGCTTTTGCGATGCGTGCGGTAAGGTCCGTGTCCTCACCGCCGGCTCTTTGGTAGCCACGGACAGCGCTTTCCTGTCCGTGGGCCCTTTGACGCGGGCATTCAATTCGGTAGTTCACCGGTTTCGAGCATAGTGTGAAATTGGTCGGTCTTTAGCAGGACAACCTCCTGCTCTCTGGCCTTTTGAAGTTTCGCGGGTCCGGCGTTCGGGCCGGTCACAAGATATCTCAGCGATTGGGTAACCGATTTCACAACCTCTAAATGCGCTTCCTCGGCTTCACTTTCAAGTTGTCTCCGCTCGACTGCGGAGAATCCACTGAAACAGATCTGTTGAGCATTTTTCTTGTGCCGCGTGGCTTTGGGGGGAAAGTGAGTGTACACCCACCTCCACCCGTCTTTGTCGGACATCGTCGCGATCTGATCGGCAGTCAAGTCGCTTTTAGCTAGCAGAATTCGAGATACTCTTTCCCCAGCCATGAAAAAACTCCTCCGGCCCAACCCCACATTTATATGTCAGAGCCCATTTTATGTTCAGGGCTATACGTCAAGCCCAGCATATATAGTACCCCCGGCTGATCCCGGCAGCGAACCCCTTCGGGAAGCCGCAGACCCTCAAAACCAGGGCCTGCGCCAGTCCGCCTTTGATGCGGGACAAGCCCACGGTCAATCAAAAGCCTGATTGACCGTGGCTTCGGAACGCAGGCACGTATTGGCAGGTGCTCGGATCATCATGTGCCACCACGCACTGAAGGCATAGGGGCTTCGAGTGATGCGTGCAATAAAAGATGGCAGGACGCTCACCGCATTCGGGGCAAAGGGGCTGTCCGGGTGCCTCGTACGTGTACACCCTGCGACCGGACTGTTCCGACGGACTCTGGCCGGCCGTGTTTGCCCCGCCCGTCGCCGGTCGTGGCGGTTGAACATCAGCGGTTGCAGATGTCCCGGTTCCGGCCTCGCGGGAGCGCGTGGTGACAGCTTGTGAACCAGCAGCCAGCCCAAACACCGAGCCCGTTTGTCTGCGAGGCACTGCAGGGGCAGGAGTTGGAGCCACGGGTGCGGCGGAGTCGTAAGAATTGACAGGAGGCGGCGGACTCGCGGCTGCTGCCCACTTGTACGGATGCGCCGGGGCCTCTGGTGGAGCGAGGCCTTGGATCGGAGCCGAGGCACCCTGTACAGCCGAGGGTACGCCCTTTGACAAAGCAATCCCGATCTCTCCGAGCAACGCGGCACAGACCACCCAGAAGCCCAGCAGCCAGTGATGCTGTATGAGGCCGCCTGTATTCTTCGGGTCATCTAGGCCCTGTTCCGAGGCTACGAAAAAGTAGGTGAGATACACCAATGCTCCGCCAGAGACTCCGAGCGTGGGCCATCGGGGCAACCCGAAACAACCCAATAGGAACAGTACAATGAGGGCCACTGGCACCGCCCACAGCGCCGGTGAAGCATCCTGGCCTTTGGACTGCGTGGGCTCACCGAGCGGCTTCTGAGATCCCGGGGCACGCCGGGCCGTGCTGGGCACTCGGCCAGCCCCGATCGCGTTTGGCTCACTCGACATGAGCTTGTCGTAAGAGCTTTCCATCCTTTGCAGCTTCCTGGTACCTGCAGCTATGTCGTATCCTGAGTAACGAATAACGATTCCACCGCAAGAAAGTTCCATCCAGGGAAGGAAGAACGCTATAAGCCCCAGGATTGCCAGAGGCAGGGAAAGCTTCGCTGATCGAGAACGACTTTGTAATTTACTGGCTGACTCGCCACTTTGCTCCATTTTCTCGTCCTTCTGTTGGCGGCTCCGTGACTGGTTGCGATCTAGATTAATCGCCGATGCATCATAACACGATTTGTACGCTCCGATTGTTCATGGCCAGTTACCTCGGCTCAGGTTGCTCGACTCGTTTCATAAGCCGGCGTAACTACCGCCGCTTGCAGGGGAAGCGTAATCGTAAACAGAGTTCCCTGCCCCGGCTCGGATTGTACGTCAATATGTCCCTGATGGCGTTCGATGATGATTCGGCTGATCGCCAGCCCCAGGCCCAGCCCGTGTCCGCGCTCCTTGGTGGTGAAAAAGGGCTCGAACATTTCAGGCAAGAGTTCGGACGGGATCCCCATTCCGTCGTCCTGCACCTCGATCTGAACCTGCGGCGCATCCGCCGCCTTGCGGCTGCGCAAACTGAGGTTCCCGCCCTTTGGCATCGCATCGATGGCGTTCATGACCAGCGCCAGGATCACTTGTTCGATCTGGGCCGGATCACACCGGACGGCCGGAAGGTCCGCCTCGAGCGCCAAGTGCAACTGGATATTGGACAGCTCGAGTTGGTGCTGGACCAGCCGCACGCACCGATCCACCACCGCGTTCAGGTCCGCCGGCTCATAGTTCATGGAAGTCGCGCGGGCAAAGGTCAGGAGGTTCTTGATGATCTCGCCGCAGCGCCGGCTTTCCGATTCAATCAGATCGAGTGAGGCAACCGTCTCTTCGTATTTCTTGTCATTCTCTCGCGCAAACTGTTTCTTCAGCAATTTAGCGTAGGTCAGGATTCCCGCCAGAGGATTGTTGATTTCGTGCGCGACAATCGCCGCCAGCTTTCCGATGGAAGCCATTTTCTCGACGCGAAGCATCTGCTCGTGAGCGCGGTTCAGCTCCCGGGTCTTCTGGTCAACCCTCGCCTCCAAGGTTCGTGCCCAGTCGGTGATTTCCTTACGAGCTTCGTCAAGCTGGCTGCTCATGGTATTGAATGACCTCGCCAGGTCGGCAAACTCGTCGTGAGATCGGACGTCAAGTTGGTATCCAAGGCCTCCGGAGGCCAGGCGATCGGTTCCGTCCTCCAGGACTTTCAGGGGCCTATTGACCACCCGCCAGACAAAGATCACGCTCAGGAAAGAAATCACAGCGATGGCAAGAAGCGTGTACACCAGCATGCGGCGGGTCCCTTTAGCAACGCTCGCATCGTCGGTCGCAAGAGAAAGGTCGGTATCCAGCACTCCCAGCACTTTCACGCTTGCTGGGTGCGCGTGACAAGACGCATTTGAACACTCGGAAGAGTTCTCAATAGGATTGATGATGCCGAGCACGCGATGACCGTTGGCAAGCCGGTAAGTGCGAAAGCGGTCCGGACGGTTCAGGCGGGTTAGCGGTTCACCCTGACGATGGCAACCATAGCAGGCCTCAGCCTGTTTGTTGATGAAGGTGTCGATCTCCTTGGGGTCGGACGAGAAGCTGATCTTTCCCTGCTGGTTAATGATCCGGATGCGCACCATGCCAGGCTCATTCGCCATCGTCGTAATGGTGCGGTAAAGACCGTCCCGCTGATTGCGGAGCATGTAGTAAGAAGCGCTCCGCTTGATGACATCGCTCACGCGTTCGGCGCTTGCCAGCGTGCTCTTCTCAAGCTGCTGCCGCTGCAGCCGAATATTGAGATAGCCATACAGCCCAAAGACCGCTGTCATCAGGGCGACGAGAAGGATGACAAGTTTGGCGCTGATGCTGTGGGCCACCCGGACCCAGTGTTTCGAGATCGCCGCACTCGCATCAGAGAGGCGCATGGGTCATCTCGGCTAACGGAGGCAGAGGGGGCTCTTCGCCGGCAGCCTCCGGAAAGATGGGCAGATGCTTGACGGCCAGCGCAAAGATCGCGAAGCCGGCGCCAATGATGCTTGCCGTCACCGCCACTTCCGTCCATTTGGGAATGTAGTGCACGCCCGCCGCACTCTCCATCCCCGTGATGCTCACGTTGAGACGGTTGGTCACGAACCCCAGAACCACCAGCACGGCAGAGAGGTAAAGCCCGCCGGCGGTCGAGCGGATGCGCGGATTCGCAAGCAGCGCAATGGGCAGCAGCAACCCGATCACCACTTCCAGGAAGAACAGTTCCGTTTCGTAACTGGAGTGCAGCAGCGTGGGCAGGACGCCCCGGTTGTAGAGGTCTTCAAAACGCAAGACTGCGTAGACTCCCAGCACCACAAGCAGAACCCGGCCCAGCGACTGCAGCAAAGGCAACTCCAGTTGCTTATGGAAAGCTTTGGCGCTCATCCACGATTCAAAAATCACCATGGCCAAACCGACGGCCACCGCCGAGATAAAGAAAAACACCGGCAGGAGAGGGCTGTACCACAACGGATTGAGTTTTTCGGGAACAATCAGGTAAAGGCTGCCCAGCGACGACTGGTGCAAGGTGGAAAGCAGGACACCGGCAATGACCAGAGGAATTGAAATGGCGTGCAGGACGCGCGTGGGGCCCTTGAGCCGCCGCCGCTCGAAAACGATAGGCGCAAACTCGAGGGCCAGCACCGTGGTGTAAAGCATCACGCACCAAGCCACCTCAAACATCACCGAGTGCGGGTTCCACATCACCAGCGGATGCCAGATGCGGTAAGGCCGCCCGAGGTCGAACATCAGCGCAACCACGACCAGCGAATACCCGAGAAACGCCGTGAGCACGGTGGGACGAATAATCGGCTTGAACTTCTCCAAATTAAAGATATAGACCGTGGCCGTCAGCAGGAAGCCCCCCGCCGCCAGCATCACGCCGCAGAGCACGTCAAAGCCGATCCACAAGCCCCAGGGGAAGGCATCGCTCAAGTGGGTGGACGCGCCGAGGCCCTGCGTAAAGCGCACCACTGTGGCGTAAAAGCCAAGGAGCAGGATGATAACCAGAATTGTCTTCCAAAACGTCATTTTGGGAAGATGTATTTTCATTGCCGCCTCACTTCTTGGTTTTTTCGGACTCTTCCTTGTGCGCCTCCGCCGCAGCCACTTCCTCCCGGCGGTGGGTAATCCACCAGATTCCGCCCAGGAACACTCCGGTCAGCCCGACCAGGTCGGGAATCCGCGAGAGCACGCGGTACGTCAGCATCGGGAGCGGCTGTTTGGGCATATCGGTGTGGTAGCCGAAGGTTGCGAAGGGGACGCTCGAAAGCAGCAGCACGGAGGTTCCGCCCACTTCATTCAGGCCGTAAATGTGGTTGATGTACTGACCCGGGTTCTTGGCGATGCGGTCCTTCGCCTCCGCAACCAGGGCATCCCGGTCGCCGAACTTTGTGGCGCCGGTGGGGCAGGCTTCCGCGCAGGCCGTCGGCTTTCCCGCCGCGACGCGGTCGGCGCACATGTCGCATTTCCTCACCCGCGGCAGCAGCACGCCCCACTCGTACTTGGGAATGTTGAAGGGGCAAGCCATCATGCAATATCGGCAGCCAATACACCGGGTCTGGTCATAGGTAACCGGGCCTGCGGAGGTCTTGCGCAAAGCCGCGACGGGACACACCGAAGCACAAGTGGGATCTTCGCAATTCATGCAGAACCGCCGCATGAACTTGTCTCCTTTGGCCATGACGGCTGTCAGTTTATGAGCGGAAAGATTTTCTTCGGTGGCGACTTCCTCGTTGTAGGGAAGCTTGTTGCGCTCTGCACAGGCCTTCTCGCAGAGTTTACAGTCAATGCACATGGTTGCGTCGTACAGGATTGATTTAAGCATGCGGTTACTCCCGGAGCGGGTCCACTCGGTCCCTCAAGGAACGTCTCTGCTCCGCAGGTTTCTGGCAGGACTTGCCCATCACCGGCGCGAGGAACGGCGATTCCCAAAAACTCATCGTCTTGTGATGGAATTCATAACATCTAAAATGGCGGGCTGCCGCGGATTCCGTGTTGCAATTCTCAAAGCCCATTTCTCGATGCTGCCTTCGGATCAAGGTTCGTCGGGTCGATGAGAAATTCATCAATCTGACTATAGGCTGCACTACTGGAGAGAAAACGGCAATGAGCCGCATCACTCGCACTTGTGACGCGGCTCACTATTACTTTTGGATGGTTGTTATGTGAGGAAGAACTCAGCGGTGAATTCATTCCAAGCCTGGCCGGAAAGATGTTCTGTCAAGTCCTCGACAGCCACGCCGCCATCTTGCGCCATGGCCCCGGCGGCGACGGACATGCGCGCCCGCAAACGCGTCGTGGCTTCTTCCATCCACCTGCGCGCCATGGCTCCACTCAACAGATTACGAAAGTTGGTCTTGGCATCGGGAGCCTGGACGGTCACTAGCCAACCTTCGCCGTATGGGTCGCGTCCCAGCAATGCCGAATCCTTGAGAAGGGCTTCGTTAATCCCCGTCACTTCGCCTTCAATGGGCGAAACCAACTCAGCCTTGCTCCCGTTCCTGAGGATCGTTACGAACTTCTGCCCCTGGCGCACCCACTGCCCACGCTTCGGCATCGCGATTTCACCGACTTTTCCTATGAGCCGGGCAGCAAAATCATCCAAGCCCACCCGCACAAAGTTCGGGCTTTCGCCAAGCGCCCAGGTGTGGCCAGGGTGGTAACGAAGGTTGTTTCGAACCTCGAATCCCCCAACAAATGCCGGCTGCAGTTTGGGCACGGAAGCGGCCTTACGTTCGGCGACCGCCGCCTGTTGTACCACCGGTTCTTTGCTGCGCAGGTAATCAATCAGTAGGAACACCGCAAATGTTGCCAAAACCAGTATGGCTGTCATCGAAGTTCTCCTTTCCGCTTTCGTCGCGTCCTTCCGTTATGATGAGTAGCAATACTGGTGCCAAGCCAAAGCAGATTCCAATCGCCTTCCGGGTTTCATGCTATGTTACAGAACCCATGCCTATTAGCAGCGGAGTCAGGATGTTTAAGTCATGAGGCCTGTTGTGTTCATCGTCGAAAAAAAGATGAAAAAGACAACAACGCCAGGAGGCTTCGTGAGAGCGTTGGGCGCTAGCCTTCAGAAGCTAAAGGGCTAAGCGGAATGAGGTGCGGCTGGTGAATATCGCATCATGGGCTGTTGCCATTTTCATCAGGTCCTGTAGTCGGAGTACGGCCAAACCTTGGTGACAGTCAAAAACTCAGCGGATGAGGTTGCAGAGGCAACAAGTATTCACACAGCGTAAGGTTGCCGCCGCCGAACGTACCACTTTTCCAACTCAACAGCACAGAAGATGACAGCGCTCGCGGCCACCGTCAGAACAAGGTCCGCGCCCGGCAATGCCGTGGTCCGAAAGACCCTCTGGAGAAACGGGAAATACACGAGACCAAGCTGGAGGATAACGGTCAGAGAGGCTGCGCCCAGCAAAGCTTTGTTTGAAAACAGCCCGATTTGAAACAACGATTGGCGCTCCGATCGGATCGCCAGGACGTTGGCCATCTGCGACAGAGTCAGGGTTGTGAACACCATCGTCTGCCATTTCGGATCGCCCACCCGCCAGTACCCGTACCCGACGCCCAGCGAAAGAAGCCCCATCAGGAGCCCCACCCAAATGATGTGGCGGCCCATGCCGCGGGCGAAAAGGCCCTCATCGGGAGGGCGCGGAGGGCGGCGCATCGTGTCGGACTCGGCTGGCTCTACACCCAGCGCCAAGGCGGGAAGTCCGTCCGTCACCAGGTTCATCCAAAGGATTTGAAGCGGAAGCAACGGCAAAGGCATTCCAAAGAGTGGAGCGGCGAGCATCACCCATATCTCACCGGAGTTTGTGGCCAGCATATACTTGATGAACTTGCGCATGTTGTCATAGATGACCCGGCCCTCTTCAACCGCGGCAACGATGCTGGCGAAATTGTCGTCCAGCAGCACCATGTCAGCCGACTCTTTGGCCACGTCGGTTCCCGTGATGCCCATGGCAACGCCGATATCCGCTTTTTTGAGCGCCGGCGCATCGTTCACTCCGTCTCCGGTCATCGCGACAACCTGCCCCCGCCGGTGAAGACCTTCCACGATGCTGAGCTTGTGTTCCGGAGAAACTCTCGCATAGACAGGCGTCGAGTCCGTCAGGAGTTCGAGTTCGTCGTTCGACATGCGGCTAAGTTGCGCCCCGGTCAGGACCGATCCGTCACCGGAGATTCCTAGTTGACTCGCAATATACCGAGCGGTCAAAGGATGGTCACCGGTAATCATCACCGGGCGGATGCCTGCCGCTTTGCAGGTGGCGACTGCGGACGCCGCCTCGGGTCGCGCGGGATCAATCATCCCGACCATCCCAACAAAGGTGAGGTCGCGTTCCAGGGCTTCCATATCGCCTTTGGGCGGAAGCGACGCCAACCAGCGAAACGCCACGCCCAGAACGCGCATGCCGTTGGCCGCGAGGCTGTCCTGTGCGGCGGAAAGCCGGTCACGCCAGGCTTGATCCAAGAGGACGTAGTTTCCATCGACCCAAACCGTACTCGATAATTCCAGGAGCCCATCGACAGCTCCCTTGGTGAACGCAAGATAAGGCGAGAGTGTCCCTCCCCGTGCGGCCTGAAGCCCCGCCGGAATTAAGCTGGGGTCGGAAGGAATGCGGTGGACCGTGGTCATCCGCTTGCGTTCGGACGTGAAAGGAACCTCCGCCACGCGGGGCAAAATCCGCTCTAGCTCAGATTTAACCAAAACCGGGCGGGCCGCAGCCGCAACCAACGCAATCTCCGTCGGATCACCTAGGGGTCCGGATGAGTTCAATTCGCCGGCAACGGAAGGGACCACGGCATCGTTGCACAGGGCGCCCCCCGCCAGCAAGAGCCCGAATCCGGATTGCTCTGCTTCAGGAAGCCCGTTGATGTCGAACTCTCCGTCGGACAATTCTATCTTGCGGCCGGGAAGCTGGAGGATTGCAACCGTCATGCGATTTTCGGTGAGTGTCCCTGTTTTGTCGGAGCAGATCACTGTGACCGAGCCCAGGGTCTCAACGGCCGCGAGCTTACGAACTAAAACCCGCCGCCGGAGCATCCGCTGCGCCCCCAGCGTCAGCGCAATCGTCATGACGGCGGGCAGCCCTTCGGGAACGGCGGCAACGGCAAGGCTGACAGCGGTCAGGAACAATAGCTTGAGATTTACTCCCCGAAGCCACCCAAGATAGAAAATCAGCACAACGATGACCAGAGCCGCAGCGGCCAGCACCTTTCCAAGCTGGCTGAGACGCCGTTGCAGCGGTGTCGGCGCCCGCTCGACCCGCTGAATCATTCCGGCGATTCGTCCCAGTTCGGTGCGCATGCCCGTCTCTGTTACAACGGCTTCGCCACGTCCGGAAGTGATAAAGGTTCCCATGTAGGCCATGTTGCGCCGATCGCCTAAGGGAAGGTCGGGAGGTTCAAGGGAGCTATTGATTTTCCGGACCGGCTGCGACTCGCCCGTCAGGGCAGACTCCTGCGTTTGCAGATCGGCGCTTTCGATCACCCGGCAATCGGCGGGCACAAGATTTCCGGCTTCGAGCAGAACGATATCGCCGGGAACCAGATTGCGCGCGGAGGATTCGCGCACGGTGCCGTCTCTCCGAACCCTCACGGAAGGGACAGCCAGTTTTTTGAGAGCCGCCATCGCCTTTTCTGCCCGGTACTCCTGGCTGAAACCCAATAGCGCGTTAAGGACCACGATGGTTGCGATGGCGATGGCATCGTTATAATCTCCGAGCAGGGCCGAAATAACCGCCGCAACAATCAAGATGACGACCATCAGCTCCGTCATCTGCTCCCACAAGATCCGCCAAGGCTTCTTGGTTCCGCTTCCGGCCAATTCGTTGCGGCCGTAGGTCGCAAGCCGGCGAGCGGCTTCGGCTTCACTCAGTCCGGCGGCTCGATCGGTCTCAAGTTTTTCCACTGCCACCAGGGGTTCGATTTGATGCCAATGAATCATAAAAATTGGATAGCCACAAAAGACCTGCGCCGCCACGGGGCAGTTTTCCCAAGTCATTTCGTCGAGTACAGTTTACGCCATGTCCCAGGTGTTGGTCAGCCGGAGGATAACAAACTAAGGCGCGCGGAGAGACGCCGGACCCTTGAAACTCGACTGGCTATTGCAGTGAGAAGCCGATAGGGCTATGCAACGGGCCGGCCGCGGGGTCATAATGGAACTTTTTTTGCGGGCGCTGTGGAGGAAGCTTCAGAGGTAGCCACGATTAACTCGCACGTTGAGTGGGTTCGTCCGCAAGTCAAAAGCCCACGGTTGGAAACGCGCCAACCGTGGCTACCCCTGGGGAGATTCGCAGACCTACTTTTGTTCGATCAGCTTCACAAGAGCGTTGGCCACCACTTCAGCCGCGTCCGGCCCGACCGAGTTTATTTCTCCGTACCAGCGGTGAGGTCTGCCCAGCAGCCAGGGTGGCGTGTTGTCCCATTCCGCCTTGGGAATAATGTACCCAATCTCGTCATTGGCCAGACCCAAGACAAACTGGTATCGGCTTTTCAAATGGGGTCGAAGAACCGGTTCGAATGGCGCGTCAGGGAAGTCTGCGCCGGGATAACGCGTAATGCCGCCATTCACCAGTTCCGGATAAATTTCTCCCGGAACCGTCGCAATCTCGGCAACCACTCGATTCTTGTCCAGGAACTGAACGTAATCGACTTCCGACCGCATGTCCCGGCCCGTAGAATATTTCACTGTCTTGAGACCGCCGAGTTGCTTTTCGACCCAGGCGGCCGCGGCAGGATTGCCGTCTGCGTAACTTCCGACAAGCTGGGCGAGAAATGAGACCGGCTTCTCCGCCGTGGTTGGGTCAAGTTTGCCGTGCGTATAGAGAGGCCGTGAAGAACCCAATACCCCCATGCCTTCGTCAAGGCGAAACAGCCTGTTGCTCAGGGGAATGTCAATCACCGCTTTTCTGATCGCCATTGAATCCACGCTAACACGGCGGCCCTCCAGGCGGAGCGTGCGAACGGTCATCTCTCCGACTGTGTTTCCTGCCAGCTTCGCCTTCTCCCAGGTTCCATCTTTCGCCGCCTGTCCGGTCTCCGGGTCAAGGAGCGACACCTGATTTCCCAGGGTTGAGAGTAGTCCGCCGATGGAACCATTCACAAACACCGCTGTGCCGCCTTCGTGCTCTTCGACGTATTGGCAAAGCCAGTGAGGATAGTCCGCTGTGATCAGGGTATTTCCGCTGCCCAGCGTCTCGGGATGGTCGCTCCAGTTAATGAGGGTCGCGATGGTTTTGCCGGTCGCCATGGATGCCAGGCGCATGGCAAACAGGTAAGGATCTTTCACATAGGGCGGCCGGCCGTCATTCTGGAGCAGATTCAGCAGCGGCGAATGACTGCGGGCAAGAGACATGCGGGCTTCCTGCATGTTCCTGACAGCGTGGACCGCAGTGTCCGCGATGCGGTCATCAACAGAGTTGAGATACTCCAGGTTCACGCCGGACTTGAGCGGCCCCGATCCCCAAAGGCCCATGGTGTCCGGTCCCTCGTGGTCATGCGTGGAAGCCACAATCACCTGCGTTACTTCCGGCAACCGGGCTTCCACCTTTGAGCGCACCTTCAAGACATCCTGATGAAAGAGACCGATCAGGTCCGCTGCGCAAACCACAAGAGTCTTATGGCCGACGCCGATCGCCAGACAGCGGGCGTAGAGGTTGTCGTGGATGCCGGTTGCCACGCGATTGGAACCGAAACCCGCCATGTAGACCTTCCCGGCGTGGACATCGGGCGTGATTGAAGTTTTCGCCGCGCCCGCCCGGAGCGCAAATCCCTGCAAGCTGAAAAAGGCTCCCGCCAGACACAAGAAACCAATCATCCGCTTAAATCGACCGCGTGAGATCATCTCTGTCCATCCTCCCTCTGTATCGCACCGGAGAAATCCGGCTTATCACTCTATGCGAGCCTCCACCAAACCCAGGGTGACGTCAAGTTCTTTGTGTAACAAACCCAGCCGGGCGGAGAGGCGCCGGACCCTTGAAACTCGACTGGCCATTGCAGTGAGAAGCCGAAAGGGCTATGCAACGGGCCGTCCACGGGGTCATAATGGAACTTCCTTTGCGGGCGCTGTGGAGGAATCTTCAGAGGTAGCCACGGTTAACTCAGTTAACCGTGGGTTCGTCCGCAAGTCAAAAGCCCACGGTTGGAAACGCGCCAACCGTGGCTACCACTCGTCAGCAAGGAAGGCCGAGAAGCTTTTTGCGCAGGAGAACGTCGATTCCTTCAGGGATTTCGAAACTGGATATGAAGAACATTTGCAGACCCATTGGCCAGGGCAGCAAGCGTGCGGCTGTGCTCGGCGCGCTTGTCGTGGCAATGTTCCTCGCTGCGGCGGCGCGCGCGCAGCAGCCCAAGGATTTGCGGCCGCAGGGATACGTCAACGACTTTGCCGGGGTCATCAATCCGGAAACGCAGCAGGAGTTGAGCGCCCTCTGCGCCGAAGTGGATCAGAAGGCGCAGGCTCAAATTGCCGTGGTGACGGTAAAGTCGCTGGAAGGCAAGCCGATTGACGACTTCTCCATTGACCTGGCGACGCGCTGGGGCATCGGGCCCAAGCAGAAAGACCGCGGCGTGATGATCCTCCTTGCGCCCAACGAGCATCGCTATCGCTTTGAAGTGGGGTACGGCCTGGAGCCGATTTTGCCGGACGGCCTTGTGGGCGATTTTGGGCGCCAGGCCCAGCCTCTGCTGCGCGCCGGAAACTACAGCGGGGCGCTCTTGCTGATGACCCGGCGGGTGGCTGCGGTGATTGCCAAAGACCGCGGCGTGACGCTCAGCTCGCTTGCCGGGCAGCCGCCCAGCCCCCCGGAAAGCGAAGCGGAAGCGCCGCCGGGGGCCGGGCAAAATCTTCTGGGGCTTCTGCCCATCCTATTCTTTCTGTTTTTCCCGCTGCTGGGACTGCTCACGCGCCTGCTCGGCGGGCGCCGCCGTAGCGGCCGCGGGCACAGCGCCTGGTGGTGGATTGGCCCCTGGTTCCTGGGCGGGCTGGGCGGCGGTTGGGGTGGAGGGTCGTGGGGCGGAGGCGGATTTGGCGGCGGCGGAGGATTCGGGGGATTTGGCGGCGGGTCGTTTGGCGGGGGCGGGGCGAGCGGAAGCTGGTAGGCCGGAGCGGAGATCATGGAAAAATTGCTGGCGGAGTTGAAGGAAAACTTGCAGGCCGGAGCGGGCAAGAATCTGAAAGCCATCGTGCTTTTTGGTTCGGCGGCGCGCGGGGAATACCACGAGCGGCATTCCGATTTGAATGTGCTCTTGCTGCTCGAGCGGGCCCAAGCGGAGGATCTCGAGGCGCTGCATGAAGCGGCGGCGTGGTGGGAGCGAAAGAAATTTCCCGCGCCCCAGGTCTTCACCCTGGAGGAGCTGCGCGCTTCGGCGGATATTTTTGCCATCGAGCTGCTCGACATGAAGGCGCATCATCGGATGATTTACGGCGAGGACTTCTTCGCGGAGCTGGCCGTGCCCCTCGATCTGCACCGGCTTCAGGTCGAACGCGAGCTGCGGACGAACTGGGTCAAACTGCGGCAGGGAATTCTGCTGGCGCCTCCCAAAGACCGCGTGCTTGTGGCCTTGATGGATGCATCCGTTTCCACGTTTGTCACGCTGTTCCGGCACGCCCTGATCGCGCTTGGCGAAAATCCGCCGACGGCAAGGCGCGAAATTGTGGCAGACATCGCGCGCCTGGTGGGAGCGCGCCCGGAAGCTTTTGCGGCGGTCCTGGAAGTGCGTGAAGGAAAGCGCCAGGCCCGCGAACTCAATGCGCGGGAGACTTTGCGAGGATACTTGGCGCTGGTCGAGCGGGTGACGGAAGAAGTGGACCGCCGGCTGGCAGGCGGAAACTAGCTCGCTTGCTGATGTCATCCTGAGCGGAGCGAAGGATCTGCGTTGTTGATTGTCAGCGAGAAATAGCAGATGCTTCGCGGAGTTTATCCTGAGCGGGGAAAAGCAGATTCCTCGCTTCGCTCAGAATGACGAGCGAAGGGGCTCAGCATGACGGGCGCCCTTTTTCAGCAACCTCTTGACCTGGGCCGATCGAGCACGCAGAATCATTGCATTTGGGGAGGAGTGAGATGAAAAAAGGCTGGGTGGCGCTGATCGCGATTGTGCTGGCCGTGCTGATTTTCGGCAGCATGTACGTTAGCGCGCGAAACACCATGGTGCGGAAGAACGAAGCGATCAAGTCGGACTGGGCGCAGGTGGACGTGGTGCTCGAACGCCGCGCCGATTTAATCCCCAACCTGGTATCGACGGTGAAGGGCGTGGCAGCGCAGGAAGTGACCGTGTTCACGGCCGTGGCGAACGCCCGGGCGAATTTGATGAACGCCCAGTCGCCGAAGGACAAGATCGCCGCCAACCAGAAGCTCGATGGCGCGCTGGTGAAAGTGCTGGCGCTGACGGAGAACTATCCCCAGCTCAAGTCGAATGAAAGCTTTTTGAGATTGCAGGATGAACTGGCCGGCACGGAAAACCGCATTGCGGTGGAGCGGCGCCGCTACGACGACGCCATTCAGGATTACAACGCCTATATCGGGCAGTTTCCGAACAGCCTCTTCGCGGGCTGGGCGGGCTTCCAGAGAAATGATGCCTATTTCGCCGCCACCCCGGCCGCGCAGCAGGTCCCCAAGGTGGAGTTTCCCGCGGCGAAGCAGTAAGCGAAGAGCCTTGGATTGAAATGCAGCGTACAAAAAGGGACAAGCGAATTGACGATCCCCGGCGGGTGTCTCCCGGCGGGCCGCCCCCCCCAGAGAGTTTGACACCTCTGCTCCGTCCAATTGAAAGAGTAGCTGTCAACGAGCAGATCCTTTCGCGCCTGAGGGAGTTTCTCGAGCACAAACACCTGAAAGTCGGTTCCAAGCTGCCGTCCGAACGGCAACTCACCTCGATGCTCAAGGTGAGCCGCAATTCCGTGCGAGAAGCTTTGCGGGCCTTAGCCATCCTGGGGGTCGTTCGACCTAGACAGGGCAAGGGAACTTACCTGGTGTCTTCCCTTCCCAAACCGCTCAGCCGCCCCTCACAAATATTGGGTCTGCAGGAAAGTTCAGACATCATCGAACTCTGGGAGCTCCGAGTGCTGGTTGAGCCGTATGTCGCTTCGCTTACGGCCATACGCGGAAGCGAGGACGACTGGCAAAGCATCAGCGAGGCCGTCGAGGCCATGAGCAAATGTTTGACAAACCACGAGGAGTTTCAACGCCACGACATGCAATTCCACCTGCGCGTGGCTAAGGGCTGTGGAAGCGACATGGTCAGGGATCTGGCATCCCTCTTGATTCAGGTGTTCTTCGACAAATGCGGCAAACTGCAGATCCTGGATTATGCCCGGGATGTTCCGAGAAAGCATGGCGAACTGGCCATGTTTCTGGCTCACCATCAAGCACTGCTGGCCGCGCTGCGCCGCCGCAGCCCAACCTTGTCTCGCTCGGTGATGATGCAGCATTTGCGCGCTGTCGGAGAATACGACGTGCGCCTGGTTCGCGCGATGGCAGCCCGGCGCGACGGGGAAAATAAGAAGCGCAAGCATAACGCGCCCAAAAAAAGAAAGCCTTGCTGAGAACACGATTTCCACGGGGCTTGTCGCGGCGGAATGAAGAATGCTCTTTCTGATCGCGTGCCGGGCATTTGAGGGTTCATTAAAGCCAATGACCGGGGACGGCCCGATGGGTCTTGATTGATCATAGTGCCCGGCGAATCGTTAAATTCCCGGTGCTCGTAAGTTCCGCCACAAGGTGTGTGGGTTTTGGAAAACTCAGCGCAGCTCCGTTGACGGAAACGATATATTCCTTCCCGGTCCATTCCACGATGACATTGTATTTTTGCTTGTACAAGAAAGGCCCCCACTTGAGGTGGTTCATGGAAGGGTCCAGGGCGATGGGATTAAATTCGAACAGGTGGTCGGCCCTGGGCGTGAACCCCAGGACGTATCTCAGGATGAGGTCGTTCACAATCGCGCATTGGGTCGCCAGGGTATGCTTCGCCTGGTTCGGTTTGGCGGTCATCGGGTTGTAGGAGTATGAAGAACTGACACCATATTTCGTGATCATCTCGATCGCCTTGTGAATGGTGCGTGCTGCCCTTGCCGGCTCCCCGTTTCGGACCAGAGCGTTGACGATCATCCATACCCCCGAGGTAATCAAAGAGTCTCCGCCGTACGTCGTCAGGTTAGGGTCGATGTCGGGGTTGCGAAGCTCAATCGAAGGAATCGGGTAAGGCGAGCCAAATCCTCGTGGATCGTCGAGGGCTTCCAGGAGCAGCGCCTTGCGCTGACGAGGAACAATCCGGGCGTAGAGCGGCGTGAACCCGCTGATGGCCCGCACTCCCGTTGATTGCCCGTTATCGGCCCGAACGTCACAGTAAAAATTCAACGGGCTATTCCAGAGACGATCATTGATTTCGCCGGCGCTTTCCTTCGCCAGCCGCTCCATGGATCGAGCCTGCTCTCGATTGCCTAATTCCAAATAGGCCCGCATCAGAATCCGCCGGAGTTCAACCAGATATGCGTTGAAATCGACCATGATGAGCGGGACATCGAAGGCGCGTTGCAGACCTCCCTTGACGAACGTCTTTTGCACCGGCTTCCAGCGCAAAGAATAATCAAACTCATCCACCATCATCTGAAAAGGCGTAAGCACGGACCCCGGCTTGGCCCGCTGCCGCGCAGTCCGCTCATACTCCGCCATCACGGTCACGTTTTCCCGGAGGAATTCGCGGTCGCCGGTCATGAGGTAAACTTCCCAAATTCCAAGAAAGGAATTCGGAACGGTATAAGGCTGGGTGAAAAGAAAATCGTAATTTGTCGTTTCCAGTTTCTTCTGCGCCTGGTCAATCGCAGGGTACCAGTCGAAGATGTTCCAGCACTTCTGCCGGCTTTGGACAGGGTGAAGATAGGAACCGACATTCGCCGCACCGCAATTACTTCGGATGAGGCGAGTCCCTTCTTTTGCCAACGAGCCGTTATTCAGCCACCGTTCGGCAATCGCGTTCATCGGCGTGTTCCAAGACCATTGCCAAATAGCCCCAGTCTTCCATGGGCAGGTGTAAGCATAAGAGTATGGTTCCCAGGGAATATCATAGAGACTCGATCGGACGACATAGAATAGGTAGTAGTACAACTGGGCCATTTGCGCATCTGAGGATTCAAACCGGGGAACCATGGAAGTAAAGTAAGATTCCCAGCTTTTGCGGGCTTCTTCAAAGATCGCGCGAGGGTTCTCTTCGATTTGTTGGAGTTCCCGGATGACATCCTCGGGGCGGTAACCGGCGCAAAGGAGAATGAAAACCGGCTCGGTGACGGTCCCGGCGGCTCGATAACCTTTCGGTGTGACCTTGACGCTCAAGTTTTTGGAAATGTGCGGCGCCAGCGACACTCCGTCCTCAAACTGCAAAATCAAATGGTTGTGAATTTTCGCTGCCGAGAAGCGGTGGGGCTGAAAGCTGCCTTCGACGCTGATGCCAACGCCAGGCCCGCGAACAGGGGTGAGAAGCAGGACGGCATGGTTGCCAAGTACGGCCAGTTCTTCTTTCACAACAGATTCGTTGACGGACCATAGCCGTTCGATCTTGTGCGGCCACCATCGGTAGTCTGTTCCTTCCACTTTGACCGGCGCGCCCTCCGCGTCTTGGAAACGGATTCTTGCTCCAATGCCGTTGAACTGGTTCTCTGCGGAAAGGGAGACGTAGTCGAGCCTCCCCGTGAGTTTCGGCCGCTCACGCACCGGAAAATAGTGAATCCGGGAAATTCCGGGTTCGGCATCAACGTAAACACTCAACTGATTGTCGGTCAGGAAGCGGATTTCCTTGTTCGCAAGCAGACTTTCCCAATCAAACGAGGGAGAGAGCGGAACTGGACCGGGAGCCCAGGGGCGGCGCGCCTTCAACGGCGCAAAACGGCCGCTTTGGGCTGCGGAATTCCCAGCGCCGGCAAAGGCCGTGCGCGCGTTCTTGTTTAGCGCCGCCAGTAATTCCTTTGAAACGACAATGCTTCCGCCGATGATGTTGCAGAATTCCCGTCTCTTCATGGTTCCTCCCACTCCGCCTACGGATGCTTGCAAAATACCGCGACAACCCTTTTTGCGGCGGCGTTCTATGGCCGTCCGCGCCGCGGCGTCCGCAACTCGACCCCTATTCCACTAATACGAAGCGCTTGATGCCCACCAGTCTCTCCCCTTTCAGTTCCACCTCGTAGCGCCCGGGCGGAGTGCCTGCCGGGACAACCAGCGTCGCCTTGCCCGGGACAGTGACGGAAATACTTGGAGTGTTCCCCGGTGCAAACGCCAAGCCGCGGCTCGAAAGCCTGGCCTGCATTTTCGCCTTATGTTTCGGCGGACCCAGCAGAGCCAAGTCCAACTTTGCGGATTCGCCCGCATGCAGGGTTCCGACCGCATTGAAACTCGCGAATGCCGGCCCTTGGGGCTTGCGGAGCACCACCATGAACCAATTCGTGTTTTCGATCGGCAGCGTCCATGCCTCGCCGTCGTTTCTAATCTTGAGCGGGGTAACCGCGGCCTTCTCGATGTCATAAAGATAAGCGCCCTCAATGGGTCCGCTTACCCCCTTGACGCGCACCGTGAAAGGCTCCCGTTTGGAGGAAATGCCCGTATTGTCGGGAAAGCGCAGAGGGTCGTTGCTTGCGGCGCGCGCTCCCACCACCACCGAATACCCGGGGGCGTGAAACAGGCGGCAGGTCACATCGGAAAGCGAGGCCTGCGGGTCCTTGTCCGACGCTTTGCCCCACACCAGCGTCTCGCCCACGCCTTGCCGCATGGATCGCCAGTTTTCATCCAGTTGCTCCCGCTCAGGAAACTTCACAGAGCCGTTGCAGCCTCCGATCTCGCCGCTCAGCGAAGCAAACACCGGCCCTCCCGGATTGTAGATTGAAAGACGGTAAGCGGGAAGCGCCAAGCGCATGGGCGGGATCTCTCGGGGATAGGTGAACTGCAGGGCGCTATGAAACCATTGGGAGAAGAAATCTACCGGCGCCTCGGTCATCAAAAGGCAATCGGGGTTGACGGCCCGCACGGCGCGGCTGACCTTGTCCAGGAGCTGCTGAATCCATTGGTTGTACCCGAAAGGCGTATCGTGCTGGTGCGCCGGGTTGTAGCAGGAGAGGAAATAGAAGCCCAGCGAGTCGAGACGGACTCCGTCGGCTCCCGTCTCACGCACCAGCCGCGCGGCCGTCGCCGCCAGGTAATCCTGCCACTCCGTGCACCCGGGGCACATGTGAAGGAAACCTTGTTTCGTGTAATTCCCGGTAGTCGTTCCGTCTTTGTGCATCAGGGACCAACGCTGCGCCTTGCCGGATTTGGCCAGATTGCTCGTCTCATGGACGATGTAGCCTTCGACGTAGAAGAGAAAACGAAATCCCAGCCGATGGATCTTCTCGATGCCCTGCTTGAGCGCCGGCGCTCCGCCCATATCGGTTCGGATAACGTAGTCGCCGTCTGCGTGCAAGTTGTGCAAGGCCGATCCTTGCATATAGAAAGCGAACTCCAGCAAGTCAACAGGCCGTTCGAGATAGAGTTCTGGAAGCTCGGCAAAACTATTCAGGGGATGCGTCAGTGAGCTCTTTCCGCCGGGTTTCAGCCCGCCCTTCTTGGCAAACCACATGCCCTCCCAGGCATCCAGGCCCTTCACCCATTCAGGCGCCTCAGCCATCCTGAAGGTGTCGCCGAACCACGTGTTGTAAGCCCGCGCCACCAGCTTCCAATCCCCGTTGTCGATCATCAATCGCGTTGTGGGGGCCTTCCAGCTCTCGCCGGGGGCGAGCGTCTCACCGGGGAAATAAATCACCTCAAGCCGAGGCTTGGGAAAGTGGAACCACTTGTTCCGGATCTCCCCGTCCAGCACCATCATCCCGAAATATTCTCTCGCCTTGCGGTCAAACAGGGCGTGCCACTGCATGGACGCCCTCCCGCCGTTGCCATAAATCCCCTCGCCGCCCGACCAGGCTGGAGCAAAGGCGCCACCTCCGCGTTGTACCGTCTGGAGGTTCGTAGAGCCGTTGGAGCCCAGGCGGAAACCGGAGATCGCGGGGAAAGCCGACATCAGCTCGGCCGCAACCGGACTGATGTTGGTGACGGTCAGATTCCATTCGGAGGCGCCGCCCTGGTCGGGAAGCCATGCTTCCAGGTCCACGCGCCAGCGGCCCGCGGTGTCTTTATAAGTCAGATCGAGCGCCAAGCCTGCCAGCGTGCGCCGAAAGGAGCGGCTGACCAGGCGGCACTTCAAGGGATCGATGATCGAACCCGCAATGCCGGCAGGATCGACGGGATCGCCCTTGGCGTTTACATCGAAGTCCCCATGAAAGTCGGAAAAGATTCTGAAAGGTCCGCCGTCACCGGCCCGGTCCTTCAAATATTCGTCGTCTCGCAACACATTCTTCAGGCTTACCAGTTCACCAGTCCGCGCATCAAAAGCGATGCGCGCTGTTTCATTTTCCAGGCCCATTTCGGATGGGGTGTCGATGGATCGGACTTCGGCGGGGGAGAGCGGTCGCGCGCCGTTGTTCAACCTTGCCAGTAATTCATCAGCCTTTGAGATGACAATGCTTCCCCCAAGGATGTTACAGAACGTCCGTCTCTTCATCATTCTCCCCTTGTGTCGAAGTTGTTCAACTCCAAAGTCATGCCCTGCGCCTTGGTCCTGGGGCGGGGCTGTCTCAGTAATCCGGAAAGCTAGAAGAACCGTATCATGCCAATGCGATTTCCGTTCCACGTTTTGGGTGACTGGTTGGCTCCGTGCCGGGGCTGCGGAAGTTCAGGTTCGGTTGCCGCCCGGCCGATGGGAAAAACCAGATAGGCTGAACCCGCCTTGGACTCGAACATCGCGATTCCCGCTTCGGTTTTCACGGGCACCGACCGCCCGGAGGCAAGCTCCCGGACCTGGATCTGCTCTTGGGGCCACGGGTTCTCGAGCCGGCAGGTTCCGCCCTTCAAGCTTTCCACCAGCAAGGGCTGGACTTCCCCGGCCTTTCGCGTGGCGGTAACAAGGAAGGCGCCCACGGCGCGCAGTTTGAAGCTGGCATCCCGCCACGCCGCAGGGAGGGCGGGGAAAACTCGAATGACCCCGTCGTGGCTTTGCAGCAGCATTTCGTTGAGGGTGGCCATCAGTTGTCCCCCTCCTTCCAACGACGGCATATCAAACCACTCGCTGAGCAGTTGGGCGTGTTCGTTGGTCCGTCGCCCGTCTCTGATAATGGAAGGAGTGTCAACGGTCCATCGATTCGCTGAGTAAACTGGTGCGTTGGGCGTGAGCGAATCTTCTGTAAAGAAGCCTTGCGGCAGAACCTGCGAATCCTTCGTAATATGAGTGATGATTTTTAGAGCGTGATCTCCCAAACCCAAGCGGGCTGACTGTACCGCAGGGGAAAGATAAAACCTGAAAGCCTCGGGCTCCACGTCAAGGACTGTATCAACTGCAACGTTGAACATCTCTGTGCCGCGCTGGGCCAGCCCAATCACTCCGCTGGGAAAGACCGGCGCCAGTTCACATTCGAACGACATGCCATAGAGCCGTTGCCCTTTCTTGATCACTACGCCTTCCACCCCGTCGGACGCCTTCGTCGTGGTGAAATCCACCAAGGAAACGCCCGAGCTGAAAACTTTGGGGATCGGCTTGCCTTGCAGATTCACTCCCGGCCCGTAGGTGCTGAATTCAACCAGATGATCGTAAACCTCTCGCCAGCGCACGCGCATCTCCTCATCCACGCCGAGGATCTCGCTAGAGCGGATACAGGCGGGGAAAGACTGGCGAATCGAGCTGAGGTCCGTAATGCTGTCCTTCTGGAGAATGGCGCTCTCGTAGGCGCTCGACTTCGGTACGTGATAGATGCCTTCCGAATCCTTTTCCAGATAATCCAGATAAAACTGCGCGCAGGCTTTCATGACCGGATAAGCCTGGGCTTTCAGAAACTCCCGGTCAAGGGTGTATTGATAGTGCCGCCATAAATCCATGGCGATTTGCGTACCCGGGGTCAGGTTATGACTCACGCCGGACCGAGCTTGTTCTCCGCGCCGGTTCGCCACGTCGGCATACCAGGCGCCTCCCTTATGGTGCACCAAGCGCGCGTCACTCTCGGCCTGTTTCAGCATCTCGGAGCGGTAGCGATTGTATGGAACGGCTAGCTCCGGATGATTGGCGGCCTGGACCGGCCAATAGGGTTGTTGTTCGTTCCAATGGTAGTAATGTCCCCAGCGGCGAGCATCGTGATTCGGTGTCCACAAGCTTCCGCAAAAAGGCGGCGGATAGGCTCCATGGGAGCTGACTGCCAGTTGGTAGAGCGTCACATAATAGAGGTTTTCCAGGTACTCCTCAGGGATCTGGAGGTAAGATTGCGCCCAGAAATCCGCCCAGCGCCGGGAATGCTGGCGTTCGAGCGTGTCATAGCCCTGCTGCGCCGCTTCGTCCACCTTGCGCCGCGCCGATTCGAGCGGGGTTGGGTCTTCTTCGCTGGTGACAACCGCCAGATAAACTTGCCCGCGCATTCTCATCGCCGGTTTCGTGATCATCGCGGCGAGGTGGGAATTTCGCACCGCCGTCTTAAAAGGGCTGCCTACAAAGCGCGCTACCACCGCAAAAGAAATGTGGCGCAGCTTTTGCTCGATCCAAATGTGGGTCGGGTCCGCTCCGGCCCGAATTCCTTCAAGCCCTGTATCGGTAGCTGCTGGAACGTATTGACTATACCAGTGAAAAAACCGGCGGCTGCCCCAGCGCGACAGCTCGATTTCACGGCTCACGGGCTCTCGAGTGGACTCATCGTAGTCGAGGACGAGAACGCCAGGCTCGGAGCATCCCCAGGCAGACGCCTTCACGCTGCCCAGTGGCGACTCGGAATCCACAACCGCCTGTGCGCGATAGAGATCGAGTCGGGCGTGAAAATCGTTCAGGTACATTCGATCCAGCAGCGGGGTGCTGTTGCGAACCGTCAACGTGGCGCCGCCCACCAGCGCCGTGGCCTTTTCCTCCCAAGCGGGACTCCAGATCCAATCCGGAGGATAGTTGGCAGGCTGGTCGTCCCACAAGTTGGATTTGTTGATGGTCATGGTCACGCCTTGCGGAGGCGTCCAGACCAGCGCCGTGGTATCGCCATCTCCGACAGCGAGACCCTCCACGGCTCGGGTTGCCGGTGAAAGATAAACCACGTCGTGCTGGGCCAGGAGCGCTTCGTAGTCAGGGCTTGACGCTGCGACTCCGCCTTTTGAATAAGAGGTGGCCGGCATGGCTGCGCCGTCGGCCGGGACAGTGCTCCTTGAAAAGGCCGTGGCTGCGCGCGGCAGGCAGGCAAGCGCTGCTGCGAGTCGCTTCACAAAACTTCGTCGTTCCATTTTCCCTCCCTTGGACTGGTGTGCAGGATAATCCGGAAACGATAAAAACCGCACCGACTGTCGCGGCTCTTCATGCGGGATGGATACTCTTCAGCAGGCTCTCGAATATCCGATCGGCCGCCGGTCATTGGGAGTAGCCGATCGCCTTGAGCTGTGCGTCGAAATCCGAAGGGAGCGCTGCCATCGGCATTTCCACAAACCCTGACGCATAGTTGATAAGGTTCAGGAGGATACGATCTGCCGCCGGGTGTGCGTCCAGATTCTCTAACACCGGAAATGTATTCACCAAAAAACGGCCCGCACCAAACCGATACGAACCCAGCAAAATCCCCGACGCATAACCTCCAGGGGTCGAATAACCTGCTGCAAACGCTGCCGCAGCCACTTCGTCGGGCGTCTCTTGTCCGTCGAAGAGGTAGTGCGGGATCACTGGCCCGTAGTAGTACCAATCCAGGATTCCCTTGCCCTGCAAGCCGTCAAAAATCGGGTGCGCCTTGGCCACGCATTCCTTGTGATACAGCCAGTCGCCAAACTTGTAGCAGCGCCCTTTCTTGGCCAGCGGCAGCCAGCCCACCGTGTCCTTCTCCCGTCGGAAGGCCAGCGGCGAAAGGAACACGGCCACGCTCCCCCGGGCCATCCGTTGTGCCAGCTCCTTCCATGCGTTCCCATCGGGCTCCCTTTTTGATAAGTCGCCCACCAGAATGATCTCGCGCCGGCTCGGCGCGGACCCTGCAAATCGCTCGCACACTACCCCATGCGCTCTCAGCCAGGCCTGCGCCTTCTCCTCGATTCCCCACCCCGTCACTGTCTGGTTCGGCTGGGGCAGCGATGCGGCATCGGAAAGATAGAATTGCCAGACCCTCCCCTTCGGCGCTCCGCCTTGCTCCAGGTTCGCGACCAATTCGTAGGCTCCCGGCGGTCCGCTCAGCGTTACTTCTTCGGTTAGCACGGGTACCGCCAGCGGTCCGTCCTCCCCCGCCGCCGGTCGTGGAATGCGCGCCACTGCTTGCCGCTCCCAAACGATACCGTTCGGGCCGCAAATCCGGAACCGCGCCGGGTATTCTCCCGGCCCAAGCACATCGTCGTTCGCCAGCACCGCCTCCGCTCTGAACGGCCGGCCTACGTACCCGTGCGCCGGCTCAACAAACAGACACCAGCGCAGCGGCCACCAGCCGTCCTGCATGGCGTCCATCGCCCCTGGCTTCCAGTCTCGCCAGAACCTCCACACCCCTTCCCCGGCCATCACGTGGTCCAGCATCCCCGTCAGGTTGAATCCACAAAGCTTGGGATCGGAGCGAATCAGATTGAAGCCCAACAGCCGGTGACGAGCCATGCGACGCTGGCTGTCCCGCAACATGTCCTCGGGAAATGGATACACCCCATCCATCCCCCAGCGGTTCCAGTCGGCGGTGAACCGGTCAGCCATCGAGCGCATCAGTGTGTAGTCTTCAAGATCGAGGCGAGCGCCCGCCTGCTGGTACATTCGCGCGTCGTGGATGACGTCCATCATGCTGCCAATGCCATATTCCGAAAGAAACACCGGCTTGCTGTTCCGGCCCAGGGTTCGAATTTCCCGATTCACTTCCGGCGTCTGTGGCACCGTGGGGTAGCAGTGCGCGTCGCCTGAGTCCTTCCAGTATCCCCCCATATCGCCTCCAGTAAGTGGGGGCGCCCCGGGCGCTTCCACGCCCCAAACGTGCTGCCATTCCGAACTGCCGGGATTGCTCACTGAACCGATACTGGGCTGGCCATCCCATCGCCCGCTTGACAACAACACCAGGCGCGAGTCGTCCAGCGACCGAACCATCTGTAAAGCGGCTACCGCCTCCCGGAAGACCGGGCCATCCTGGGTCTCGTTGAGCATTCCCCAAATGGCGACGCTTGGATGGTTGCGGTCCCGAAGCACCATCTCTCGAATCGAGAAATCATACCGTTCCTTCATTTTAGGAGAGTCCGCCAGGAGCCAACTGGCCATCGACTCTTCCCAAACCAAAAGCCCGATCTCGTCGCACAGATCCAGTTGATAGGGGTAGGCAAGGCCAGCGATGAAGCGGACCCCGTTGAAGCCCGCCGCCTTCGCATACAACATGTCGCGGCGAAGCAAATCGGGAGCTTCACTCGGGGGCAGAATCTGGCCCATTGGGCAGTGATTAATCGTGTGAGTGCTCCGCCAGTAAAGGCGCTTCCCGTTGAGCCGGAAATAGCCGTTCACAACCCGGAAATCCCGAAAGCCGCAGCGCACTGAGCTTTCGTCAAATCTCTCCGCTCCCTCGGCCTGCACTCCCGCCGTTACCCGGTACAAGTAGGGATCGTCGAGATCCCACAAGCGGTGTCCCTCTATGTGCAATTCGGCGTTGACCAGCGTATCTCCCTGCGGGAGGTCATGCGGCAGCCGGCTGACCATCAGCGTTTCTCCGGTCGCCGCCGGCGCCACGGACAAAACAAGATGCCCGCGGGCGGCTTTCCGCGTTGCGTTGCGGACATTCACTTGAAGCAGGATTTGGCCGGTCTTCCAATCCGGCCGCACATAAAGATTTTCCACTCGAAGCGCCGGGGCCATGACGAGTTCCACCGGCCCAAGGATGCCTCCGTAGTCGTACATGCCGCCATTCACGAACGGAATCCTTTTGCATTGGTGAGGAGTTTCGTTCAACACGATTCCGTCAATCCGGTCATTGCTGGGATTCAAGACCCGCACCGCCAACCCATTGCTGCGCCCCGGCTTAACGGCATCCGTCGCATCCAGGACGAAAGGCGTCTCCCCACCCTCGTGGCCGCCCACGTAGATCCCGTTTACCCAGACAGAAGCCAGGTAGTCCACATTCTCGAACCGCAAAAGGTGGCGTCCCTGCGCGTGCGGATGCGCCGGGGGCACGAACTCGCGCCAGTACCACGCCACCCCGTGATACCCAGGGAAGACTTCCTGAATAATCGACGGCACACGGGCGGGCTGGGCCTCCGGCGTCGAGCCCTCATACCATTTCTCCATCCGTCCGATATTCTGCGGGTCCGTGGCCAGATACCAGGCACCGTTCAGGGATCGTATCGCAGCCGCTCCTTCATCGCTGGGATTGGCTCCGCTCACGCTGGAGTCTCTCGCCCCGATGGCCCGTATTTTCCCGGAGACTAAGCCAGCCAGGCTCACTCCCCCCAGAGCAAGAAAGTTCCTGCGTCTAATCCGTCCGTCCTGATTTTCCATTGCTCGCCTCGAGTACGAGAATAACCGTCTAACTCTTCACTTAAGAAAATCCTGCGCTGCAAACGTTCGTCTTGATTCCGCTTACCATCCGGCCTTGCCGTCGCGATCTCTGGGCCACAAACACCCTACGCGGGTTATCTCATAACTCTATAAATCAGCAACCTTGAACCCGGCGTGTCAGCGATATCGAGCCGCAAGCCTGTGGCCAGTTCTTTGCCCGTATAAACCTTCTTCGCGCCGGTATGGAGGTCTTCAAGCGCGTAGCTGCGCTTGGCATTTAACCCCCTCAATTTTACGGTCCATGATTTTTCAGGCGCCTTTTCACGCCGAAAAGCCATGACCATGCCTTCGCCCAAGTCCGGCCGGTCATATTGATACGCAAACCAGACGTGGTCGCTGGTGGAAACAGCCGTGAGCGGGTAGAGATCACCGTAATAGAATTTCTGGATACGGGTTTCCTCCTTGACGAGGCGCTTGGCGAGCGTCGCGTCGAAATCGGTCCGGCGCACATCCCAAAGGGAAACTAAACCCGCGCCCATCGCGCTCCTGGCCGTGTAAACATCTGGCAGTCCTCCCGCAGCAGTGGCGTTGAGCGGAACCCAAAGGCCCAGGCCCACCCCCTGCGCCTGAACACCGGCCGCCGCCGACCTGTCGGCGGTCAGCACGTAATCGGTTCGCCAAAGCGCCACGCTCCGCGAGATCGTCTCCAGATCAATGCGCCGGCCACCGCTCGCGCAGTTGTCAATCATCAAGTTCGGATATTGCCTCAAGAGATCGTCCCAAAAATCGTAGAGCCCTTCGACGTAGCGGATCTCCGTCATGCCTTGCCGGTCGGGGGCGTCGGCGTTCCGCCAGTATGGCAGCGGGTCCATATTGAAGTCATTGCGGTAGATGTCGATGCCATCTTCCTTAATCATTTCCGCAATGTGGTTGGTTAACCACTGACGGGCCGTATCGTTTCCCAGATTCAAGAGCTTCGTATCCTTCGTATCCGCCCCTGGCCAGAACGTTGGTATCGTTTTGCTTAGCCCCAGCACCCACTCGGGATGATGAGTATCCAACCATGTTCCCTGGTAAACCCGCTCCGGCTCGAACCAGACAATAAAGCGCATACCCATATTGTGGACCGCATCACTCAGAGGCCGGAGTCCATGAGGGAAAGCGTCTTTCTTAGCGAACCAGTTGCCCACCCCATTCGGCCAGCCTCCTTCAAACCATCCCGCATCAAGCCAGAAGGTGTCGATGGGCATCATCCTCTTGTACGTGGATGCAAACTCAATCTGATTCTTTTCGGTAACTTTATTACCACTGTCAAATGCAACCCAGGAACATGCAGCGACCGGAAGTGTGGGCAGATGTCCCCCAGGCATTGGCGAATCATGGGCAAGGATGAATTGCCGAAGAAGATTTTGGCCCCTCAGCCAGTCAGATCCATTCCAAAAGAGCAGCAGGATTCGCGGAGTCCTGATGGATTCGCCCGGTTTAAGGCTAAGGCGCATCCGTTCCATCCCAGCCCGGGTGTGAACCCCCTGGGTACCGTCCACGAAGCTCGCGGACCACTGCCCGCTCCATCCCAGGCCGATGATCACGCCACCGCGAGCGGGGCTGTCGGCGCCTGGCTGCGCTCCTTTCAGTCGCCCCTCCTGGCCTTTGACCTGCGGCGCCTCAAGGTTGAAAAATGGAAGAGCATTGGTGTTCGACGATCGCCCGCCCACTGGGGAGAAGGATGCCGGTGCGCCCGGTTCCAGATCCTGATCTCTCGGAGCGAAATCCGTGGGTTTGGCGTCGCTGCCCACGGCCCAGTGGAGAATGAATCGGCCAGCAACGCTCTGGAAGCTTGTGTCCAGCGCGCGCACCTGTTCTAGGATCGGAGTCGGCTCACGCCCCGTGTTTTTGAAATAGAGAACCCATTCCACCGCCGGGAAATCCGCATACCGGGTGACTTCGCAGCGCAATTCCAGGCCCGTCGCGGGGTCGGTGTACAAGTAGGATTGCTGGCTCGCGGCGCCACGGCGGGTCGGAGACCCGACGCTCACTCGCCACCCTTTCAGGAGTGCGCTGGAAGGCTTGCCGCCGTAAACAAATGAGAACGGCGGAAGCTTGGCCGCAGGCCCCATTGTGGAGAAATTTGTCCTGGCCCACTCGCGGGCATGCTCCAACTCCCCACGAGACGGCGACACCGCCTTGCCCCCAACCGAGAACGAGAAGGAGACGAGCACTCCTATCACAGTCATAATCATCCGACGATAGAATTTCATCTTCATGTCATCAGCCTCCGATGGAAATATCAACAAATCCCGCGATCTCTTTTGGCGCGCTCGACGCTTAGCGAAGCGGCTTTACCAGGGCGTCACGGTAGAAGACTTCGACGCCTTCGGACTGCAAGGCAATGCGCCCCGCCTCGCTCCATCCAAAATGGAAAAACGTGGCTGCCGCTGATAGCTTGCCCGCCCGGCCCAGAAAATTTCGTCTCGTAATTTGAGCCATTGAAAGCTGCCTCCTATTCGCACTGAATGTTATAGGGCTGGATCAGCCAAAAGGAGAAATACCATCTTATTGGGCGAAGCCTCCGTGCGCAAACCCGTGCTGGCTCTGGACTGACTGTGCATTCCCAAAGCCTTATTCCTTTCTTGCGATCGCTTTGAGCTGGCTTTCGGCAACTGAGCCCTCCAGCGATGGAAGCGTATTCGCCTTGGGGCGGAGGCCAAGCCCGTTCCTCCAACTTTCGGGAACTCTCTGCTCTTAATTCTCTCCTGCCTCTTCGCCATAAGCCATCACCCCAATTTTCTCGAGAGTTGCTCTATAAATTATCCGGCCATCGGCAATCCACAGCAGACCAAGACTTCAGTCTCGGTTGTGAAATCACTGCAAGGCTTTCCAGACCATGATTCATCCGGCTATTTCATGGATCGGTAAATCAGCAGCCTTGAACCCGGCGTGTCAACGATATCGAGCCGCAAGCCTGTGGCTAGTTCTCTGCCCGTATAAACCTTTTTCTCGCCGGTATCGAGATCTTCAAGCTCGTAGCCGCGCTTGGCATTTAACCCCCTTAATTTTACGGTCCATGATTTTTCAGGCGCCTTTTCACGCCGGAAAGCCATGACCATGCCTTCGCCCAAGTCCGGCCGGTCATATTGATACGCAAACCAGACATGGTCGCTGACGGAAATTGGCGTGAGCGGGTAGAGGTCACCGTAATAGTATTTCCGGATGCGCATTTCCTCATTGACTACGCGCTTGGCCAACGCCGCATTGAAATCGGTCCGACGCACATCCCAAAGGAGAGCTAAACCCGCGCCCATGGCGCTCCGGGCTGCGTAAACATCCGGCTGCCCTCCTGGTCCTGGGCCGGTGGCGTTGAGCGGAAACCAAAGGCCCAGGCCCACCCCCTGCGCCTGAACTCCCGCCGCTCCAGCCCTGGAGTCCGGATTCAAACAGCACGTATCGGTTCGCCAAAGGACCACGCTCCGCGAGATCGTTTCCAGGTCAATGCGCCGGCCAGCGCCGGCGCAGTTGTCAATCAACAAGGCCGGATGCCGCCTCATGATCTCGTCCCAAAACCGGTAGAGTCCTTCCACATAGCGGATCTCCGTCATGCCCTGCCGGTCGGGCGCATCCGCGCCCCGCCAGTATTTCAGCGGGTCAATATTGAAGTCATTGCGGTAAATGTCGATATTCGCTTGCGTGATCGTCTGCGAAATGTGCTCCGTCAGCCAATTCCGGGCAGCGTCGTCTCCAAGATTCAAGAGCTTCTCTTTGCCTTCGCCCAGAACCCACTGGGGGTGATGAGTGTCCAACCATGTTCCCTGGTGAACCCGTTCCGGCTCAAACCAGACCATAAAGCGCATCCCCATCTTGTGGACCGCGTCACCCAGCGGCCCCAGTCCACGGGGGAAAGCATCTTTCTTGGCGAACCAGTTGCCCACCCCATTGGGCCACCCGCCCTCAAACCATCCGGCATCGAGCCAGAAGGTGTCGATGGGCATCATCCGCTTATACGTGGACGCGAACTCAATTTGATTCTTCTCGGTAACTTTGTTCCCAGCGTCAAACGCAAACCAGGACAATGCCGCCACGGGAAGTGTGGGCAGATGCCCCCCTGGCTTTGGCGAATCGTGGGCGAGGAGGAATTGCCGGAGAAGGTTTTGCCCCCTCAGCCGGTCCGGCCCTTTCCAGAAGAGCAGCAGCATGCGCGGAGTCCTGATGGATTCCCCCGGTTTAAGGCTAAGGTGGGTCCGTTCCATTCCGGCCTGGACGCGAACTCCATCAGCTTCGCGCGAAAAGCTGGCTGACCATTGCCCGCTCCATCCCACCCCCATCACCACACCATCACTATCGAGGCTGTTGGTGTCAGGTCGCCTTCCTATCAGTCGCCCCTCCTGGCCTTTGACCTGCGGCGACTCAAGGTTGAAAAATGGAAGAGCATTGACGCTCGACGATCGCCCGCCCACCGGGGAGAAGGATACCGGTGCGCCCGGTTCCAGATCCTGATCTCTCGGCGCGAAATCCGTGGGTTTGGCGTCGCTGCCCAACGCCCAATGGAGAACGAACCGACGGGTACTGCCCCGGAACCTCGTATCCAGTGCACGAACCTGTTGCAAGATCGGTGTGGGTTCACGCCCCGTGTTTTTGAAATAGAGAACCCATTCCACCGCCGGCGAATCCGCATACCGGGTGACTTCGCAGCGCAATTCCAGGCCCGTAGCGGGGTCAGTATACACAAATGATTGCTGACTCACGGCGCCACGGCGCGCCGGAGACCCAACGCTTACTCGCCACCCTTTCAGGAGTGCGCTGGAAGGCTTGCCGCCGTAAACAAATGAGAACGGCGGAAGCTTGGCCGCAGGCCCCATTGTGGAGAAATTTGTCCTGGCCCACTCGCGGGCATGCTCCAACT
>Ga0307374_10001273_pt1 | contig 46722 bp, 41 predicted proteins | sample OX3MG_FD_202532 | JGI IMG/M metagenome (GOLD analysis project Ga0307374, IMG submission 202532) | Soil microbial communities from Risofladan, Vaasa, Finland - OX-3 | ecosystem: Environmental > Terrestrial > Soil > Coastal area > Acid sulfate soil | place: Finland: Risofladan, Vaasa | collected...
CCTCTGGCAACTCTCTAATCGTGATCGCACGACAGACCTGTTGTTCGTATGTACCAGTCGTGTCCCTAAAAATCACCAGACCCACGATGTAGAAAACATCATTTTTGTCGATAACTTTATTCAATTCATCGTAAGTAGGAAAGTGATAGATCGTGAACGTTGTTGTATCCTCAGGAGACATCCGTGCAAATTGATACGCATTGGCTAAAGACACTCTCTTAAAACCGCCATTCGCTCGCTCGATAGCATCTTTCTCCGATTCCCTAGAAACCCCTGGCTCAAGACATGCAAATCCCCATTCACCCATTAAAGTAACGGGCTGTAGGTTATTTTCTATCTCGACATCAACCTCCATTCTTGCCATTTGCCTCTCTTCGGGAAAAAGTTGCAATCGAGCAGGGTCCAGGGAGCTTACATGGGGTAACATGCGCCCTATTGTGATGTGGTCATGAAATTTCAGAAGGAAATCCTCCTGTTCGGAGATTCTGACTTTAGTAATGCTCTTCACGCACACTCCAATGAAAAAGATTAAGATTACTGCTACGAAAGACCACAGCTTAAATCGATAGTGTGGAACGGTATGCTTTGCACTGATTTTCTGTTGCCGAACCTCTTTCTGCAACACAATCGCCGCGTTCACCAAGTGTTAAGGAATATCTTCATCAGCCTTGTGAGCAAAGACGCCATGGGACACTCCGGTTACACCGCCCAACAGCATACACACTAATCTCTATCTGACCGCTCGCGCGATGCAATTGTTCTAGCCCGTTGCATTGGGCAGAGAGGACACGACCAGGCAAAACGCCAAGGCTAAATGAGCTAAATGAGATGTCGGTGCGATGGTGTTTGCTAGTATATTGTGATAAGTTTGCTCAGGAAAGGGCTTGCTGGTAGAGGAGCCCATCTGCCGTACCCGTATTGAGCAGGTATTTCTGTACCTCCCTTAGAAACAGTATCTTAGGGCCGAGGTAGCTCAGTTGGTAGAGCAGCCGATTCGTAATCGGCAGGTCGACGGTTCAAATCCGCCCCTCGGCTCCAGCTTTTCTTAAGTTGCTTTCTTTCAATCAGTTCACTTTTCCGTTTTCTGCTCCCGCTGAGAACTCGGGAACAGTTGGGAACACTAAGCCAGCTACCTTCGCTACCGCACGCTTTTGTGATTCTGGTATCGCGTGCGTGTAGATGTTGAGAGTTGTCTTCAGATCCGAGTGCCCGAGGATCGCCTGCGCTGTCCGCAATGACTCTCCTACTTCACCGAGTAACGTTGCATGGGTGTGCCGGAAGCCGTGCCAACTCACAACCGGCAAGCCGAGTTTACGACAAGTTGGGTGCAACACTCGGCGGAGAAGATTCTTCGGATTCAATGGGGTGCCGTTGCGGCTGGCAAAAATTAAATTCTCCGCGTCTGCACCTGTCAGCACACTGCGTTGTGCCAGAAAAGCTTCGCGTACAGGCTGGCTCATTGGCACGTCTCGACGACTGCTCTTGGTCTTCGGGCTTCCGAAGTGCCCTTCGTAGACGGTCTCGCGCACATGAATCACATCGTGAATGAGATCGATGTGCTTCCAACGGAGCGCGAGTAATTCACCAATCCGCAGGCCGGTCAGTGCCGCGATTACCACGAGTGTGCGACACGGCTCGGGAAGCGAATTGAGCAGAGGCGAGAGTTGTTCGGGCAAGAGATAAGCCCGCTCCTGAACTGGTGCGCGGTCTCCCAGACGTATACCACGTGCCGAGTTTTGCTCCAGATAGTTCCAGTCCACAGCAGCTTGCAGCACTTTCGCGAGCGCCGTACGCATCCCATGGACGCTGGAACCGGAGAAACCCTGCTTGCGCTTCTGTCCGAGAAAACGTTGCACCTCTGCCTTCGTGATGTCCTTGATGGGCCATGAACCGAACGTCGGTAGCAGATGGCAGCGAATCTGCAATCCGTAATAACGAACGGAACTCGGCTTCAAATGAGGCACCACCGCGGGCTCCCAACACTCCTTTACGAATTGGCCGAAAGTGATGGTTGCTTCTGGCCGGTACTTTCCTTCGTTGATAGGACGAAGAAGAACCGCCAATTTGTTGCGGGCTTCCCGTTCAGAGAATTCAGTAACCAGCCCAAGCACTTCAGCGCGGAGAACCCTTCTAAATGTGCCGTCTGGTTGAATCACAGATTCTCTCCAACGGGCAACCCAGGTTTTACGTCGTTTACCCCTTTTGAACAAACAGCCAGTTTGAAAACAGCGTCGAATCATACGGTCCTTTCCGTTGATTCGTCCGCCCTTCCTTGCGTCGGGAGCTAGTGTACCGGACCTGTCAAATGGCATGGAAGTCTCTTCGTTGAGATTCTATCCACGCCAATACTTCCTCTTGACGGAAGCGCCAGTATTTCCCGAGCCGGTATCCTGGCAATCGCTCGAAGGAGCGTTTGCGTGTTCGACCGTAAACCCACGACACGGGTACCTGCAGCAAGTTGGCCACTTCGTGGACCGTCAGGAGATGGCCTTCGTGTCTTTCTTTTTCCGCTGTGGCCGCGGAGTGCGCGGCATTGTTTGGAGAGGTCGCTGACAACTCTTTTGAAGATGATGCAGACAGAAGTGGTAGCTCTTCCGGCGAGCCGTCTGCCGCTCGCTCGGGATGATTCAGGATCGAACGCACTGCAAAGCGCGAGGCATGCTGTCCTGAGGACGCTGTATTCTCGCGCATACCGGATTGGGTTGAACGGGAATTCATGGTTGTTACGCGGTCTCCGTAAGAAGGTCTCCTTTGATTTGCTTCTGGTTGATGGTGGTCGGGTATTCGCTCAGCCAGCGTTTGAACTCGTCGTCCCTCTTGAACAAGAGCTTGAGCGTTTCACTGACGACGTAGGACGCATTTGCGCCGATGAACTCGGCGTATCTGTCGAGGTTGTCCCTGACTTCTTCCTCCAGGCGAACTTGAAGGGTTGTGGTTTTGGGTTGTTTCGATGGTGCTTTTAGGAGTGCCAAGTTTTCCTCCTATTTTTGTTATCCGTGATGCACTACGGATTGCATTACAAACTGTTTGCTCCGATTTCTGCACGCGGCCAAGACACGAGCTGCGATTTGGAGCGGCAAGAGGCGGGAGTGACCCCCGAAGCCCGAAGGGACGGGGCCGCGATTTTGCGGCACCGTGGGGTCGCTCCCGCCTCTGGTCGTGTTTTGGCCGCGTATGGTTTGCCGCCCAGTTTTTCCGCATCTGGTTGTTGCTCCGGTCTGTTACCGTTCTGCCTCGCTGAACTGTGAAGTGAAATCTCCTGTGAAAGCCACTGGGCGTGTACTTTTCCGCCCAGTTTTCACCAAGGTCTTGGGATGCCGTTCGAATAAGGCCACCTGACCATTTACGGGAGAGAAGATGAACGTGACAGCCTCGGGTCTTCGAAGTGTGCTGTATTCCTTGCGAACTTGATCGAAGGTCGCTTGGCCTGAGCTCCATCGCTGATACAGACTCTCGATGCCGACGTGGTTGAATTTGGCTTTTGCCTCGGCGTGAGTGATGAAATCGGCGGTTGAGAGTTTCTGGGTTTCTCCTGCTTCGATCCGCTTTCGCAAGCAGAAATAATCCACTAGGCCGCCCGGGCCATCCGGGTTCCAGTGGCATTGGAAGTGGCCCATGAACAACTCCCTAGCTTTGTTTTGGTGCGTGTCTCGCGTCGCGATGTAGTGAAAGTTCACCCGCGAGAGCTGAAAGAAGAGTGGCAAATAGGCTTGCAAGTGCGTCTCGAAGCTCGCCAGGCTCTCAAGCCCTGGGTCCACGAAACTGAAGCAGGCCACTGGGGGAGAAGTGGGGCTCGACGCAAAGAACATGGGGAACTTGTCGACGAAATAGCGGTCAGTGAACCGCTCGCGGACAGCTCCGGCGTAACGTTTGGCGGGCAGGTATCTTTTGTCGATGCCGAGCTGTTCGGTGAAGAATTGGACCTTTTCCGTTTCCGATTCAAAGAACTTGCATTCAAGCCTGCCCAAAATGAAATCGAGCGCGGCCAGCCGGGTGCGAATGTATTCGGTCGAGTGCTTGCGCCGGAAGCGGACGTTGTCCTTGCCAATCGCCTCATAGAGATTGCGTGCGAAGAGGTGGTAGACCTTGCCGTTCCGCAAACACGGACGAACTGAAACGTGGCCTTGTTCGACGAGCTTCCGAACGAATGTCAGGCTCCGCTTTCCGGGCTTTCCGTTGATGAAGCGGACAAACTGCTGGCAGGTAAAGTAGCCGGAATGTGTGGCCACAAGATAGAGGAAACGGGCTTCGTCCTCGGTGTAGCCGAATGAGCCCAGAGCGATGGTGTACATGCGTGGGATGTTCATAAGGCGAAAATCCTCGCGGTGATTTCGTGGGTATCGAGAACACGGCGGAGTTTGGGATGGTCCTGCTGACGGGCGAACAGATGGAACCCCGCTTTGGCCTTTTCGGTGAGTCCGCGAGCGCGGTAATCCCGCGTGGCGATCTCGAGATCGAGGCGCTCAAGATTCCGGCAATCGTCCTCGTACTCGATGCGCAGATCAGGGACAGGAATTTTGTCGTTTACAACATGCAAGTCATATTCGTTGGCAACGCGGATGCGCTCATAAACAGGATTCTTATTGGGATCAATCTGAGAGAGTTTCTTGTACAGCTCCCGCTTGATCTCATAGTCGAGGACAACGCGGCGAACCTTGCCGCCGGAGGATTCGATCTCCTCGGCGACTTGGTGATAGAGGCGGTAGAGGTCAGCATCGTGGCGGACTTCTTTCGGCTTCGCCAAGCCGTGGTATATCGCCTGGCCCTCGGGAATCCGATTTTGGCGAGTGAGAAGCTTGTGCGCCTCGCGTGTGATGGCAAGGACATGCTTTGAGCGGCCATCGTGCCCTTCGATACTGTGCTGTTCGAGGAGACCTTGGTGGCGAAGATTCTGAACATCATTCTCCATCCGCGAGCGATCGCTTGTGTAACGCAGTTGGGCAAGGTCGTCTACAGGAACGACGCGGAACTTGCCGATCTCGATGAGGGTCTGCACTTCCGATTCACGGAGCGAGTACTCAAGATTGCGATAACTGTAGGTGGTGCGGAAGCGGTCGGAATTGTCTCGGTGAAGGAGATTTGGTTCTCGACCGTGGCGCTCTGTGGGCGAGCTTCCACGCGAGCCCCGGTCCATTTGAGAGCGTTCCGCTTGCTCGGAATGTCGAGACGGAGAGGTATCGGAATGTTTTCGAAGGAACGCCTCGAAGTCGGAAGGCCGGTAAGCTCGGGACACGCGTTTGTCGCTCCTGTACCAAAGTCAGGGCGATAACGCTCGTTCGTGGCATTACGCCCCGCTATGGAGGGAGTCTGCGCGGGTACCGGCTCTCAATTTTGAGTACTCGGGTGCCGAACGCCTCAGCCCAGTGAAGGCGTGAGCGCGAATCTATCTGGCTCACGATTCTGCATCCTTGCCTGGGTCATAATTGGCTCGGTGGAGCTGAGAGGCGGATTTTTAGGTGCGCATGGCTATAAAAACTCACCTCATCTCGTTGCTAGACGCAAGAGGACGGTCAAAGGTTTCCTGACGACTGAAAAATAATTTGAGAACCATGACAACGAAATTTGCAGGATAGTGGCGAGCATGTGACCTTGCAGCACGGTTCTGTACGTTGCTCTATGGTATTCGGCCAAAGAGTCCACCTCTCGACTGGCCAAATCGATTTTGAGTTATTGCAGCGTGCAGTATCAGCGGGCGAGGCTCAGGAGCCTGGGCCTCGGGAAAACCACCAACAGAATCGCGCCGACCGTTGGGTGATAGCCCAGGAGCATGCTATCTCCGCCCAAAAAGAGAATGGGGCCGACTTCGTGCGTCTCTGAACTTCTTCGACCCCGCTGATTGTGCGACACGTTTTCGACAACGGAGTAGGGGATTGAGGCGTGCGGGCCAGCGTGAGTGGGCTTGTCGAACATTCTCGTCATCAATTCCTAAGAGAACAACGCGAATATTCCCGACGACACGGCTGACACAAAGTTACCGTCGTCAGGCCAGTGGCGGCGCTTCTCGCAGTTTGCCGGTCAAAGCCGCACCTCGGCCGACAACCATTTGTCGAAATTGCGCCGTACCAATCGAGTTTGGTGACAAGTTCTGCCAAGCGTGCTCGGTGGTAGTAGCTGGAAAGAATCTCATCGAAGCTGCAAAGCTGGGGTGCGTCGCAACCCATAGTCCAAAGGCGGAAGCTCTCCGCGCAGCTACGATGCGGCGGCGGCAAGAAACCGCCAATCGAGCGTGGCGGCCATCTGGCTTGCCGAGTGGCTGACCGAAGAGTTTTATCGCGAAAAGATTCAGCCGAGGCTGGCCACAGTCACGGTGCGAACGATAACGGAGGCACTTGGAATCTCCAGACCTTAGGCTACCGATGTACGCGCAGGCCTACGCCTCCCGCATCCACGACATTGGCGGGGGCTGCGCATCTCGTGGGTCTCTGATACTAAGCTTCTTAGATCAAAGTAAAATCTAGAGTGGGAATTAAGTTCCTTTAGGTTTTGAAAATGTCTCTGGGTGAAAGAATTGAGATTGCCTCAAAAGAATCGGTGCGAACTGCGTACCGGACAGCGAACCCGCGGGGGAAATCAGGACTTACGGTAGGCTTCCAAAATATCGTCGACCGACAGAATCCCTTCCAGCTTTTCCAGGTTCGCGCGATTAACCACCGGCACAACAGGCCAATTCCCCATCGACCGCAGCGCTTCATCCAATGGCTGATCCGGATAAAGCTGAGGCAAAGGCCCGCGTCCAGACACTTCGTTTGTTGACGCGCCTGCCGATTCTGCCACTGCTTGCTGGCGAAGTTCTTCTTGGGAAATGGCTCGCCAGCCATCCGCGTGCCGCCACACCAGGAATTGCGACGACTTCGACGCTTCCGCCTCGCGAAGCAGTTCGGCGGAATCACCATCACCTAAGACGATTCCCGCCCCTGGCCGCATCGCGTCTTCCACGCGCAACGCCGTATGCTCGCGCATCTCTTCAATCGACGGCAGAAAGAACCCATCCTGCCGCGCCAGAAAATCGAATAACGCAACGGGCTGATACCGCCGGGAAATAAAATACGCGATCATATTGGCGATGATCGCAGGGACGATGATGGAATAGTTTCCGCTCACCTCAAGCACCATGAACACCGACGTAATCGGCACGCGCAGGAAACCGGCGAAAAACGTCCCCATCCCCACCAGCGCAAACGCGGCCACCGATTGCGCCGGATGATGGACAAACAAGTGCTCCACTCCCCCTACCGCGCCGCCGAGCATGGCTCCGATGAAAAGAGTCGGAGCGAACATTCCGCCCGGCGTCCCGCTGACGAATGAAATTCCGGTTGCCAGAATCTTGAACAGCCCCAAAAGCAAAAGCATTTTCCACAAAAATTGTTCGTGCAAAGCCTGATCGATGATTGGATAGCCGCTTCCCATCACCTGTGGCAGCCAAATGCCGATAATTCCGATCAACAATCCCGCAGCGGCCGGCTGAATGTATTGCGTCCATCTCGGCAACTGCCTCAGGCGCGGGCGAAAGTAGGCGATGAATTTCAGAAATGCCAGCGAAGCAACGCCGCTGATCACCCCCAGCACGGCATACCCGATCAGTTCGACAGGACTCCGAAATTCCATTGCGGGGACGCGAAACATCGGCGCGCTTCCCAGGAAATTTCGCATCACCACGACGCTCGAAATCGCCGCCAGGATCACCGCGCCCAGCACTCCACCGCTCCACGTACCGATAATTTCTTCGATCACAAAAATCACCGCGGAAATGGGCGCATTAAACGCCGCCGCCAGGCCCGCCGCTGCTCCGATCGGCGCGATCAGACGCTGCTTTTCGCGAGAGAGCTTCAGACTGCGTCCCAGCGCCGACGCAATTCCCGCGCCCATTTGCAGCGAGGGATCCTCGGGACCCAGCGATTGCCCGCTCCCAATCGCCAGCGCGCACGTAATGAATTTCCCGATCACTGTGCGAAAAGGCACGTAGCCGTCGAAAATAAAAACCGCCGCCTTCGTCTGATTCACGCCGCTGCCGCGCGATCGCTTGAAAACCAAAATCACCAATAGCGCCACGCCAATTCCGCCGAGCGTCGGCGCCAGCAGCACGCGCAAGTGCGAGGGTTGCATCGAGGAGCCCAGCAGGTGAAATCGCGTCCATTCAATCGCTATGCGGAAGCAAACGACGGTCAAGCCGGACACGATCCCGATAATGACGGCCAGCAAAAGAAATAACTGGCCTTCGCGCAGAGTCAGCGTCTTGCGCCGCCAGATGTTCCACAGCCGCACGAAACGGTTCGCCCCCCGAACCGGAGAATCAGCCGGCACTGGCGCGACAGCCGCATCGTTCGCGGCGTTCATCGTTCTCCGCCCCGACGAAATTTGCCCATTAAAGTCAGCGCCTCGTCCATTCCTTGCGGCGCCCCGCATTCCTTCGTAACCGCATCTTCCGTCACGAAAACCAAATTCATCGCCACGTCTATCTGGCCGGGATGCCTCCTTAGATTTTGATCGGTTAATTGCGGTTCCAGCGCCTTCGCTTGCGTGCCCAGCGTTACCAACTCCGACTGCGGCGCTCCGCTCGCGAAAAGATTGATGCCGCGACTTTTCGCGCAGGATTGCAAGCGTCCAAATGCTTGCTCGAAATCCCGTCGAGCGCGCTCTCGCCGCTCGGCCTCGCTCAGTCCGCGCGCATACGGGTCCGCGGACGTGACCATCCTCGAAATATCAAGGGCATGGGAAACGTCGGTGTCTTTGTTGCCCAGGCGACGCGCGCGGTCCAGGTAGCGTTCCGTCTGTTGAAATTCACCAAGTTGATAAGCCGCGAGTCCAGCGCCCGGCAGCGCATTCGCCGGCGGATGTGCCACCGTCAGCGCACTCCGAAACTCGGATAGCGCGCGGGCAGCATTCCCAATGCTCAGAAAAAGTTCGCCGGTTTGAGCATGCAACGGAGCTCCGTTTCGCTCCGGAATTTCCGAAGCCAGAGCAATCAACTCGGCCTCCGCTATGGATGTGTCCCCGCGCGCAATTAGAAAACGGCAAAGCTCAAGCCGGGCGTTCAGCCGGTTCGCTTCCGCCTCGCTAGGCCAAACCCCATATATCGCACCATGGTAGTAGCGCACAGCGTCCGCTTCAGAACCCGCACCAGCCGAGAGTCGAGCAAGCGCAAGATTAATCGGAGCATCGGATGGCGCGTGCGCTTGCAATTCGAGCAAATAGGCCCGAGCTTCGCTGTTGCGTCCCTCGGTGGCCAGAGCTTGCGCAAGCTGAAACTGAATTTGAGTATCGTCGGGACTGTAGACCAGCGCCGTGTGAAAATCGGCGAGCGCCGCGGCGGCGTTCCCTGATTTCAATTGCTGCTCACCTGCGTCGAACCATTCTCTTCCTAGGGCGGTTAGTTTTAGATGATAATCACGCGTGATAAATCCGGTAAGAAAAAAGAGGACAATAACGATTGCGGCCGTCAGTGACAGCACTATCTCCCGCGAGCGAAGGAGCACGAACAACCCGTTGTCGCAGCGCGGGCACGCGCTTGCACCCGCGGGAAAAGGATTGCCACACTGCGGGCACGTTTGCGGATTCTCATCTCTAGCCATCGCGCGCATTCGATTCTAGGATATCGCGGCACGGACCGGCCGCAACGTTTTATCTCAGACCAGAATCTCGCGAAGAAAACTATCGGGACCGCTCTCGCGTCGGAGGCACTCGCTGCCTGTTCACCCAATGCTGCGCGCCATAGCTCATTGAGTATCTCGACACGCGCTGGGAAAATCGCTCTAATATTCCGCAGACCGATGAATTGCTGGACGTCGCGAAACTCAATATTTCCCCGATCGACGAAAACCAATTGTGAGACCGCACCAAATCGGAAGTGTAGCTCTAATCAAAGAGGCCGCAAAGCGATTCAAAGCCGATGCCGAAGACATCGCCGAATTTGAATTGAAAACGCAGTTCCGCTGTTCCGGTTCTGACGCCATCACGCCGAAAGGCATGCTTGCCGGACAGCATCAGGAAATTCAGGCCGACCGGGGTCGGAAATTGGAGGCGGCGAAGGAACAGCGGAAGAATCCCCGCTAGGGGCCGCGTGACGGATGAAACGGATTACTTCCGGTTGTGCGACCATCCGGGACCACTAAACTCTTTCGACAGCTTCTCACTTGGGACGAGTGGGGCGGCACTCTTCTTAGTAATCGGGGAGTGCGATGTTGTCGGCGAGATCGTGACCAATAGCAAGGTCTGCAATCCAGGGGATTGCCAGAAGCTCGAAGATCTGATTGCGAAGGAACAGGCCGAACTTCGACTTCGGACATGCACACTTTCGTCCCAGCGATTCCGTCTTCGCCAAAGAAGTCCGTCGGCCCCAGGATTCCGACAACCGCTACCTTCCCTTCCTTAGAATTCACTGAGAGCTTGATGCCGCCATCACGTATGTAATAAACATGCTTCGACGGCTCGCCCTCCGAAAAAACAACCTCGTGCTTCCGGTGCGCTTCGGGTCTGCGCCCAATCCCCGCTGCACTCAAAAACAGAAGGGGTTCAGGCGCAGATCCAATATAAGTTCGAAGATATAGATAGCGGGGGCCGTGTTCTAATTCGCTCGGACAACGCGGAAGCAGTACACGCGATCCACGACTTTCTCCGATTCCAGATCCGTGAACACCACACCGGGGACAGTCTCAAGATCGAATGAGCCGCCGGAGATGGGAGCCGCTCGAAACCCGCAGGCTCTCCACCAAGCGGAAGCGTACGCCAAACTGGTCGTGCAGTGATTCGGCGTCATAGCGATTGACGTCGAGCCCAATGCATTTTGTGGGGCCTCTGGCCCGAACGCGCTCACGATTACGTGACCACCGATCTACCGCCTTACCCTTCGCTTGCTCCGACGACATGTACGCCGGTCCAACTTCACCTTTGCAGTTTCGATCAAAGTCACGACTTCAAAAAGATCCACCGCTCGGGGGAATCTGTTTTTGGGTCAAACCTACACCCAATGGCGTGAAAACGTCGAATTCTGGCCCGATTATGACACAACATGAGCACCTGCATTTTTGCAATCGAGATGCTCTCATTGTTCCACAGAGCTCATGGGACTCAGGAGGACGTTGAAGTAGCCTTCTTATGCTCCGCCTGTTCGTTCCGAACCTCGCGCTGCGCCTCCAGCCAGTCTTGATCTGCCTGGCTTTGACCCCGTACTCGCTGCTGGTAAAGCTCGTAGGCCCGTGCGGCGATTAGTGGAGTAAGGTCGGGGGCCCCCTTGGACAACAATGGGGGCTTCGTAGGGTCAAGAATCCGATATGCAAGCAGTTTCACGCGGTCATTCACGAGGAACCAAGCTAGAGCATAGCCCCAAACGAACCCCGCCCAGCCCCAGCCGAGGGGCGTCATGAACAGCCCATAAACCGCAATCAGGGTCGCGATCATCTGCGTGCCGAGCACCGCTATCCATAGAACCCGAGCCGGACGTATCGACCAGAATGGGCCGCGCGTGCGAGTCAGAAAAATCGTCAGATGTCCGGCCACGGACAGCTTGAGGTACATCAACGTCTGGATGTGCGCGCGGTCGAGGTGAAATACCCGCTCGCCAAGATAAAACAGGCCAAATGCAGACACGACTCCGATGACGCCCAGCACCGTGGAGATCCCCAGTACCATGCGCATGTTCCAGGCCTCGGGTACATCCTTGTAATGAACGTTGTCATAGGCGATGGACAGGATGGCTCCGTCGTTGAGCAACGCCAGCATCACGATCATCACCGCAGTCACCGGATAAAAGTTAAACACCAGAATCGCCAGCGTCATGAACAACAGCACGCGCAGGGTTTCGGCAATGCGATAGATCGCGTAGCTGTTCATCCGCTGAAAAATTTTCCGGCTCTCCTTAATTGCGTCGATGATCACCGATAAACCAGACGCCAGCAGCACCATCGACGCCGCCGCTCGCGCTGCATCTGTCGCCCCGGAAACGGCGATCCCGCAGTCCGCTTTCTTCAGCGCCGGGGCGTCATTCACTCCGTCGCCGGTCATGCCAACGATATGCCCCCGCTGCTGCAGGACGTCCACGATGTGGAATTTATGTGCGGGAAAAACTTGGGCAAAACCGTCCGCGTCTTCGATGGCCTCAGCCGACTCCGCCGTCTCGTGATGTTTCGTGTCGCCCAATCCGCTGGCATCCAAGATGTTTGTTCCTAGCCCCAGCTGTCGGGCAGTTTCTCGAGCGATGGCTATTTGATCGCCCGTAACCATCTTGACCTTCACGCCCATCTGCCGGGCGCTTGCGATGGTCGCTTTGGCCTGCTCGCGCGGCGGGTCGAACAATGGCAACACGCCGACAAACTGCCACTTATTTTCCTGATCCGCCCGGGCCACACCCAAGGAACGAAAGCCACGTCCCGCAAATTCATTGACGGCTTTGTCGACGGCGGGCTTTATCTCACCGGCGTTGGTCGCCATCTCCAGAATCACTTGCGGCGCCCCCTTGGCCACAAAGAACTGTTTTCCGTCCGCACCTTTGACAGTGGCTTCCGTGCGCTTATGCACCGGGTCGAACGGCTGGAAATGGACTACCTGATAGCCCTTCAAGGCTTGATCGTTCTTCACGCCGCCGATCACGGCCAGGTCGATGGTGTCCTTGTCTTCCGCGCGCGAAGCGAGTGCGGCGTAGAGAATGACCTTGTCGCTAGGAACATTGTTCACGCTGAATGGATCGCCCAGCGTCAGCTTGTTTTGGGTAAGAGTGCCGGTCTTGTCCGAGCACAGCACGTCCACGCCGGCTAGCTCCTCGATCGCCGACAACCGCGTCACGATTGCTTCTTTTTTCGCCAGCAGACGTGCGCCGACCGCCATCGTCACAGAGAGCACCGTAGGCATCGCCACAGGGATCGCGGCCACCAGAAGCACCAAGGCGAATTCCAACGTGTTGAGAATCGGGTCGCCGCGGAAGAGCGCGACCATAACGATCACCACCACTAGAACTGCTGCGAGGATGATCAGGTAATCGCCAATCTTCAGCACGGCGCGCTGGAAATGGCTGACCGTGTGCGCCTTCTCCACCAATTGGGCGGTTTTGCCGAAGTAGGTGTTCGTGCCAGTGGCATACACGATCGCGTCGATTTCGCCCTGACGGACAATCGACCCCGAAAACACCGCCTCGCCGGATTTCCGTGTGACGGGCAAAGATTCGCCTGTCAACGCGGACTGATCCACCTCCACTGGGTCGCCCGCCAGCAAGCGCGCATCCGCCGGGACAATGTCGCCTAGGCGCACGCGGATAACGTCGCCCGGCACCAACTCACGCGCTCCCTGGGTGGCCCACTTCCCGTCACGTTTCACTTTGGCCTTGATCGCGAGCTTGCCCTTCAGAGCAGCGATTGCGTTGCCCGCTTGATGTTCTTCCCAGAATCCGACCACAGCGTTGGAGCAAAGAAGAAGTAGGATGATGAAGAAATCCAGCCAGTGCCGAACCACGCCCGACAAAATCACCGCCGCTTCAATCATCCAAGGGATGGGACCCCAGAAATAAGTAAGGAATTTGAGGAAGGGATTGGTTTTCTTTTCTTCAATCTCATTAGGGCCGTATTGCGTCAGTCGTTTCTGAGCCTCGGCTTGACTGAGGCCGTCTGGCGACGACGCCAGTTTTTTCTCCACTTCCGGCAAGGGCAGCGATTTCAGGTCGTCCTTCGCCTCGGGCTTTGGTCCCGGCGTCGATTCGGAAGCCTTGGGCTGATCCACATGGGGCTTTATAGGCGTTTGTGTATTCATTTGGGGTTCCCCCACTTCCAGTTGCGAATTTCCGGCATGTCTTGGCCGTGCTTGTCGACGTACTGCTTGTGCTCGATGAGCTTGTCCCGCATCTGTTGCTTCAGATACGCGCCCTTGGAACCCAAATGTGGTAGCCGATCGACCACGTCTTGAACGAGGTGGAACCGGTCCAAGTCGTTCTGCACCCTCAGGTCAAAAGGCGTGGTGATGGTGCCCTCTTCCTTGTAGCCCCGGACGTGGAGATAGCGGTTGGTCCGGCGATAGGTCAGCCGGTGGATTAGCCATGGGTATCCATGAAAGCCAAAGATGATGTGTTTATCTTTGGTGAAAAGCGAATCGTAATCCGTTTCGCTTAGTCCATGCGGGTGCTCGCTCGCGGACTGCAGCTTCATCAGATCGACGACATTGATCACGCGGATTTTCAGATCGGGCAAATGCTGGCGGAGGATGGAAACGGCAGCCAAAATCTCCAGCGTGGGCGTGTCACCGCAGCAGGCCATCACCACGTCCGGCTCGGAGCCCTGGTCGTTGCTGGCCCATTGCCAGATGCCAATTCCTTCCGTGCAATGCACGACTGCGGCGCCCATGGTCAGCCATTGAGGAAGGGCATGCTTGCCTGCAACCACTACGTTGACGTAATTCCGGCTGCGCAGGCAGTGATCAAAAACCGACAACAGGCAGTTGGCGTCGGGCGGAAGGTAAACGCGCACGATATCGGCCTTCTTATTGATAACGTGGTCGAGGAAACCGGGATCCTGGTGAGTAAAACCGTTGTGATCCTGCTGCCAGACGTGGGAGGCAAGCAGATAGTTCAGCGATGAAATCTTCCGCCGCCAGGGCAGTTCCAGGCACACCTTCAGCCACTTGGCGTGCTGGCTGAACATCGAATCGACGATGCGAATGAAGGCTTCGTAGCTGTTGAACAGCCCGTGCCGTCCGGTCAGAAGATATCCTTCGAGCCAACCCTCGCACTGGTTCTCGCTCAGCATCGAATCCAGCACGCGGCCGGCAGGCGCAAGGAATTCATCATTTTTTACTTGTCGGGCGTCCCACTGACGGTTGGTGACTTCAAAAACAGCGCCCAGGAGATTCGAGACTGTTTCATCGGGACCGAAGACTCGGAAATTACGCTGGTCCTGATTTAGTTTGGCAACGTCGCGCAGAAAATTACCCAGCACGAGCGTATCCTGGCCGGTGACGACCCCGGGCGAAGGCACATTCACCGCATGGACGTGGAAGTCCGGCATGCGCAGGTCGCGCAACAGCATTCCACCGTTGGTGTGCGGATTGGCGCCCATCCGGCGGTCGCCCTTCGGCGCCAGATCGGCTAATTCGGGGATGAGTCGCCCATTTTCATCGAACAACTCCTCGGGTTTGTAGCCTTTCATCCAGCTTTCCAGTTGCTTGACATGATCGGGATGCTCGGTATCCACCAGGAGCGGCACCTGGTGCGCCCGGAACGTGCCCTCGATTTGCAGGCCATCGACAACTTTCGGTCCTGTCCAGCCCTTGGGTGACTTCAGGACGATCATTGGCCAGCGCGGCCGAGTGCTGTCGTTCTTGGTCCGTGCGTTACTCTGGATTTGCCGGATGTCCTCGATGACTTTTTCCAGGGTTGCGGCCATGAGTTCATGCATCTTCTCCGGCTCGTCTCCTTCGACAAAGTGGGGCGTCCAGCCGCAGCCTCGCAGGAATTGCTCCAATTCCTCATGTTCGACGCGCGCCAGGACGGTCGGATTGCTGATTTTGTAGCCATTAAGGTGCAGGATCGGCAGCACTGCTCCGTCGGTAACTGGGTCGAGAAACTTGTTGGACTGCCATGAGGTCGCTAACGAGGCTGTTTCCGCTTCACCATCGCCGATGATACAGGCGACGATCAAATCGGGATTGTCGAACGCCGCCCCGAAGGCATGGCTAAGCGAGTATCCGAGCTCACCACCTTCGTGAATCGAACCCGGCGTTGTCGGCGCAACGTGGCTCGAAATCCCGCCGGGAAACGAGAACTGCTTGAACAACTCCTTGAGCCCAGCCTCGTCCTGGGTAACGTTAGGATAAATATCGCTCCAGGTCCCTTCGAGGTATACGTTGCCCACAAGTGCTGGGCCACCGTGACCTGGGCCGGCAATGTAAAACATATCCAGGTCATACTTTTGGATGACACGGTTCAAATGCACATAGATGAAGTTCTGGCCCGGCGTCGTGCCCCAGTGTCCAATTACCAGCGGCTTCACGTGCGACAGTTTCAGCGGCTCCTTCAGCAGCGGATTGTCGTAGAGATAGATCTGGCCGACCGACAGATAGTTGGCGGCGCGCCAGTAGGCATCCATCTTGTGCAGGAGTTCCGGAGTGAGTGTGGTGGTTTCCATTGTTAAGTCTTTTTTGTTCACCGCGCCGGGTTTCTTATGGAGCTGTTCAGGCGTGAGTGTGTTCGTTTTCATCGCTCAATTCTCCCTTTTCATTCAAAACCAAGAACGCAGCAAACCGTCTTGGCGATCATGTATTCTTCGTCCGTGTGAATGACGCGGACCGCAACCCGGCTGGCCGCGGTGGAAATCACGCCCTCATTCGCCGCGTTGCGCTTTTCCTCGAGTTCGATTCCAAGGAATTTCAGCCCTTCGCAAATCCGGGCGCGGACGGTGGGCGCGTTCTCTCCGATGCCGCCTGCGAACACCAGCGTGTCGAGGCCGCCCAACGCTGCCGCGAATGCGCCGATCCATTTCTTAACCTGGTAGCAAAACAGCGCGACGCCCTCAGCCGCCCGCACGTCCTGCCTTTCACGGTTGAGCAAGTCACGTATGTCGGAACTGGTTTCGGATATTCCAAGCAGCCCAGATTGAAAATTGACCATCTCGTTGAATTGCTTCGCGCTCATTTTTTCAGTCCGCGCCAGATACCAAACCAGTCCAGGATCGAGATCGCCTGAGCGGGTGCTCATCGGCACCCCGGCGGTCGGGGTGAAACTCATGCTTGTATCCACGGATTTGCCGTCACGCACCGCCGCCATGCTCGCGCCATTGCCGAAGTGGCCGAGGATGACGCGGCCAGTTGTTGCCGCCGGGTCGCCGAGGTGCGCGAGTTCTTCCATGAGAAACGCAAACGACAACCCGTGGAACCCGTACCGCCGCACGCCCTGTGCTTCGTACCTGCGCGGGATCGGCAGTATCTGCGCCACGCGCGGCAGATCATGATGAAAATTGGTATCGAAACACGCTACTTGGGGCAGGCCAGGAAATCGGCGATGAAACGCCTCGATCAACAGGATCTCCTCCGGCATGTGGTCAGGATCGAATGGACTGAGCCGGCGCAGTTCCTCAACCATTTCCGCCGTGATTCGCTGCGGCTTGTAATACTTTGGTCCGCCATTGACCACGCGATGCCCAACTGCCGGCAATCCATCACGCCCGTGACGTTGCTCAATCCAATCCATCAGCGCGCCCACTGCTACCGTGTGATCCGGCGCCATCACCATGCGCGAAAAGTTGTCCGCCTGATCCACACCCCTCACGCGCAAGGTGGTTTCCGGCAATCCAATCCGCTCAATCCCCCCCTCGAGAATTCGCCGGAGTGAATCAACAGCCTCGAACAGCGCGAACTTGATGCTCGACGAGCCACCATTGATCGTCAGCACGCGTGGGTCAGATGGTTTCATGGCTCCCTTTTTCGTCATTCTGCAATCCGAACGAAACAAGTTTTGCGCGCGTGGACTTGAAATCTGTGTGAAGAATGTTTCGAATCCCCAAACTTTCCGCGACCTGGACGAACATCGGGGTGTCTTTGATATAAACTACCTGCTTGAAGTTCGTCGCCGCCCGTTGGCGGATATGACGATCCCACCCGTCAGTGAGCAAGACGCCGCCGATATCCAGAAACAACGCCGTAATCGGAATAGCTCTTTTCATTCGGTCCTAGTCAAACCCGTCGACCGTTTTTCACGGTTCGTTCGTCGAGCCAGAAGTATTGCGCTAGATCGGGAGTTCAGGGGGTAAGTCTGTACATTCTCCCAAGGCGGTTCTCCGCCCGCAGTAAACAGATCATGCGGCGCTTCGCGAGAAGTGTCAGCGGCCAGATGCCACTGAGCCCCCGGCGGTACGGGGGGTAAACCGAAACTGACCGAATCAGCACTGGCATTGAACATCAGGCAAAGTGCGCTCTGCTCATCTTCATGGATCAAACATGCAAACTGTCTTTCTTTCGGGTCGGTCCAGTTGGGCAATCCTCCTTTCGGACCAAACCAGTGAATCTCGGCGTCCGTATAGAATTGTTCCTTGCTCAGAATCGGATGGACACGGCGAAAGGCGATCATGCCACGGGCAAAGCGGTAGATCTCCTGATGCTGTTCAAGATAGGTCCAGTCAACCCAACTCGTTTCGTTGTCCTGGCAGTAGGCGTTGTCGTTACCGCCTTGCGTACGGCGAAATTCATCCCCGCCGAGCAATATCGGTGCCCCGCGCGAGATGAACAGAGTCAGAAGGAAGTTCTTGATCAGACGTTTCCGCAAGGTCTCAATCCCGGCATCTTTCGTATCGCCTTCAGAGCCGTAGTTTTCGCTGAAGTTGGCCTCGGTCCCGTCATGATTGTTCTCTCCATTTGCTTCGTTGTGCCTTGAGCGATAGCTCACCAGGTCGTTCAGAGTGAAGCCGTCATGGCATGTGACGAAGTTAATGCTGCCATCAGGGCCTTTGCCGGACTTGGTGTAGATGTCGGCACTGCCGCAGATGCGGCTGGCAAACAAACCGATCATCGCTTCGTCGCCTCGCCAAAAACGCCGGACATCATCTCGGTACCGACCATTCCACTCCGCCCAGCGCCGCTCTGAAAAACTACCCACCTCGTACGCTCCGGCGGCGTCCCACGCCTCGGCAATGATCTTCACATTCCTTAAGATCGGGTCCTCCGCGATCTGCTCGAGAAGTGGGGGATTGGACAGCAAGTTGCCGGAACGGCCTCGACCAAGCACTGCGGCCAGGTCAAAACGAAATCCATCCACATGCATTTCCACCACCCAGTGGCGCAACGCGGCCAAGATGTGATTCCGCACCACGGGATGATTGGCATTTATGGTGTTGCCAGTGCCCGTGTAGTTTTTGTAAAAACGTTTATCGTCCGCAAGCATGTAGAAGATCGTGTTATCGATCCCGCGGAAAGAGAGTGTAGGCCCCTGTTCGTTTCCCTCGGCCGTGTGATTGAAGACCATGTCCAGGAACACCTCGATGCCGGCCAAATGGAAGGCCTGGACCATTTCCTTGAATTCTAGCTTCTGCTGACCGACGCCTCCCGAACTGCTATAGGAAGCTTTAGGCGCAAAGAAGGCCACGGGATCGTAGCCCCAGTAATTCCCGAGTGGTCGGCGCGTTTGCGGATTGACGCCTGTCACCTCATGTTCGTTGAATTCCTGCACGGGCATCAGTTCCACGGCCGTCACCCCTAGTTCTTTGAGATAGGGGATCTTTTCCATTAGGCCTCGGTACGTGCCGGGATGCTCCACACCGGAGCTGGGATGGACCGTGAAGCCACGCACGTGTATTTCATAAATGACCGTCTTCGACCAGGGATGCATGGGTGGACGGTCCTCATGCCAGTGGAAATGCTCGTGCGTAAATACGCACTTCGGCATAGCACCTGCATTATCGACCACCGAACACACCGAGTCTCCGCCGGGCACAGAGGGATCGTATCCCCGAGCTGGGCCGAAGTCCCAGATGGGCAACCGTGTGATTGCCGTGGCGAAGGGATCTAGGAGTAGCTTGTTGAAATTGAAACGCTGCCCGGCCCTGGGTTGATACGGGCCGTCCACGCGATAAGCGTACAGCTGGCCAGACCGAATTCCCTCAATCCAGACGTGCCACACGTCACCAGTCCGGTTGCGCGCAGGATCCAGATCAATCACCCTGGCAGCTTTGGCATCTTCGGGATGATCAAACAATTCCAGCCGAACACGGCTGGCGTCTCGGCTGAACAAGGCAAAGTTCACTCCTTCGTCAAGCGCATAGGTTCCCAGGGGCAATGGCGCACCAACTCGAACATCAGTCCGTTCCGATACCTCCGCGAGAAAATTATTCAGAGGGCGTTCGGACACAGTCAAATCTGTTGTTGCGTCCGCCTTTTTCGGGGCTTGGCCTGCCACGGAAACCATCCGCGCCGTTGGCTTTCTCAATCGCTTTAGTGTTTTTGACGGTTTCATACTTTGTCTTCTGTCGTCCTCCTCCGGTTCGAGGTTGATTCACCGCTGCCAGAGGATCGGACCGACTTCCAGAGGAACCGCGACGCCGTCGTAGTGCGGGACCACTCGGGCCGTATAATCCGTTGCTGGACGGCTCCCAGACACAGCTGCACTGTAAACGTAGATCCCCGATGCGCTGCGAATGCGTTTCATCTCGTGCCGCACGGGGGCAGCGCCCGTGACGCTGTCGGCGTAAAGCTCTACCCGCACCGCCTGAGGAGCGAAGTTATTCATACATACCTCAACCTCAAATACGTGCTGTTCGCCGCGAGTCTCAATTTTCACTTCGCCGAAATGTAGCGCGGACCATTTCTGTTCCAGGCTGTGCCGCCAATCGACTACTTGCTTGCCGATTGCGCCTTTGTTCGCCGCGCGTTCCCGGTAGGCCGCAGCAGCCGGGAGGTAGCGTTGTTCGGCGTATTCGCGCACCGCGCGGTGGGCAGAGAAGAGCGGTGTCAACCGGGCCATGCTTTCCCGCATCCGCGCCACCCAGGCGACGGGAATGCCATGTTCGTCGCGGGTATAAAACTCCGGGATCACCTTCCGCTCGAGCAAGTCGTACAGGGCATCCGCCTCAGCCGCGTCCCAGGCGGAATCATCGCCATGTTCCTGACCATCCCCTAATGCCCATCCCACATCAGGCGTGTATGCTTCTGCCCACCAGCCGTCCAACTCCGATAGATTGATACCGCCGTTGACGAGCACCTTCATGCCGCTTGTCCCGCAAGCCTCCCAGGGCCGGCGTGGCGTATTGATCCAAACATCGACGCCTTGCACCAGTTGCTCGGTCAACTGCATGTCATAGTCACTGAGAAAGACTGCATGCGGACGTGTCTCGGGCCGCCGGATGAAGTGCACCCATTCTTGAATCAGAGCCTGCCCGGCTTGGTCTGCAGGATGTGCCTTTCCCGCGATGATGAGTTGCACCGGACGCTGGGAGTTGCTGAGCAGGCGGAGCAGTCGCTCTGGGTCGTGCAATAGGAGGTTCGGTCTCTTGTAGGTCGCAAAGCGCCGCGCAAAACCCAGTGTTAAGACGTTGGGATCAAAAAGATGTTTCGCCCCGTCAATCGCCTTGAGCGACGCGCCAGAGGCGGCCAGTTGACCAGATAATCGTTCGCGAGCGTATTCAACAAGAGATTTGCTAGCAAGGGTTCGAAATTGCCAGAGCGTGGTGTCGGAGAGGCGGCGAATGTTCGGCTCCAGGTTTTCTGTCGGTCTCAGCCAGCGGTCTTTTCCGCAAGCTTCCGTCCAAAGATCGTCGGCCGGCGCTGAGTCCCAGGTTGGCATGTGCACTCCGTTGGTCACGTGCCCGACCGGAACTTCGTCCTCTGGCCAATGGGGGAAAAGAGACTCAAAGAGGTGTCGGCTGACTTTTCCATGCAAGCGACTCACACCATTCACGGCCCCGCTCCCCCGGATTGCCAGATAAGCCATGTTGAAACTTTCCGACGAGTCGTTCGGATTCTGGCGGCCCAAGGCCAGCAAATCGTGGAGCGTTATCCCGAGTTTCTTCTCCGCATATCCTCCCAGGTATTGCTCAATGAGAACCGGATCGAAAAGATCAAAGCCGGCGGCCACTGCCGTGTGCGTGGTGAAGAGGTTCCCGGCTCGCGTGGCGGCCAGCGCGACTTCGAAGTGCTGCCCAGTTTCTTCCATGAAACTTCGGGCACGGTCCAACACAGCAAAGGCCGCGTGCCCTTCGTTCAAGTGACACACTTCCGGCTTGATGCCCAGTGCGCGGAGCAGCCGCCAACCACCAATCCCGAGAAGGATTTCTTGCTTGAGGCGCAACTCCGGCCCGCCCCCGTATAGCTCGCTCGTGATCCCTCGATGAGCGGGGAAGTTCGCCGCGTCATTGCTATCTAGAAGGTAGAGCTTGATTCGACCTGCCTGGACCTGCCAGGCGCGCAGCCAGACTGAGTAACCAGGTAAGGCGATCTCCAAGCGCAACCATTCCCCGTTCGGCTGGCGCACCGGTGTGATCGGCAACTGGCCGGGGTCGTTGTACGGGTAAAGAGCCTGTTGCGCTCCATTTTTGTCAATCACCTGGCGAAAATACCCTTGTTGATAGAGCAGTCCCACTCCGACCACCGGCACGCCCAAATCGCTGGCAGCTTTAAGTTGATCGCCGGCCACATTGCCAAGTCCGCCCGAATAGATTGGGAGCGCTCCGCTCAACATAAATTCCATGCAGAAGTACGCGACGCAGGTTAAAGGAGCTTGCGGGTACTTTTGCTGAAACCACGCGGGCGTCTCCGCCGCCCGACCCTTGGCTCGCAGGTGGTCATCAACGTTCTTGCGGAAAGCTGGATCGGCCAGCACGCGCTCGAGTTGGTCCCGCGAGACCGTCTGCAGGACAACCCAAGGATTTTGCGTGAGGTTCCACAGGACGGGATCAAGCGCGCGCCACACTCCGTCGGTGGAATGGTTCCACGACCAGCGCATGTCCAGGGCAAGCTCTGCCAGAGAATCGAACCCCTCGATGTCCGCGGGAAGAAGGCTGTATATGGGGTGGCTGGCGCGTGTTTTCTTGCTCACCGTTTCTTCCCCGAATTTGTTCTGGACCGAATTTCCGAATGCATAAGTTCGGATTCGCTCTCCGTCAGGTGGTCAAGTGACGGCGGTGCGACCTTTATACTGCTCCGGCACTACCGTTAGAGCATGACTGACAATCGTCTGAGCTTCCTCCAAGATGCGGCGCAGATGATCTGCTCCCCGGAAGCTTTCCGCATAAATCTTGTAGATATTCCCGGTCTCTGACCGGGGAGGATCTCGCAGAATCGCGACGAGAGCCTACAGGCCCGGCTTGTTGAGTATCAGCAAAGTGTGTGCGCTGCACGTCTGCAAAAGGTCTGTTTGATGCGTTCAGCTTTAACTGGTCTACCTGTGACGAAATGCCCTTGACAGAGGTCATAACCAACCTCCAGCAAAACCCGCTCGACGCAAGCCGCTGGCGATGTATGGGCAGTTTCGCATCAATTGCCAAAGCAATCCGGTCCGATAATTTTCGATCATCAGAATAATCGGCCCTTGATTAAGCCCGTAATGCCACGGCGACACCCAGCCGTGCGCGTCGCGGAAGATTCCAGGATACGTCGGGTTGAAAGACGCTTTGAAGCCGTACGAATTCAGCTCGGTCAATTTAGCCTGGTGTATGCAGTAGTCGAGCGCGGGCAACACGATCTCGGGTGCGAACGGCAGCGACGCCGCTGCGGCCCACGGTGCGATGGTTCCGTCGTCGGGTCCGTATGGCACGCCGCGACCCACGTAATTGAAGAACTGGCGCTCAATGCCATTCACTTTGATCGTGTCGGGACCGGGGCCATCGCTTGCGGTAATTCCCCAGCAATGGCGGCCATAGCCCTCGAACTTGAGTGGGTTGTCGATCGCATACAGTTGTTGCGCATAAGTTGCACGGCGGCTGTTCTCGAAATAGTCGATGCCTTTGTCGCGCATGTAAGAGTCCTGAATGCCGCGAAAGTCGATCCAGACATGCGAAAGTTGATGCGTGAACAATGGTCCAGCGTAAAGATATTCCTGTCCGTAACAGTGTTCCCAATGGTAAGTGGAAGTCCACGCTGCGTAGCTCTCCTCGGGTAGCGGATGCGTCGGCGAGCCCAGGCCCAGGATATACAACAGCAACGCCTCGTCGTAGCCTCCCCAACGGTACTTGAGAAATCCGCTTTCGGACTTCCACCCGTGCGTAACGGTTGCGCCGCCGTCTTGCGTCCACTGCCAATCTGCGCGTCGATAGAGCGCGTCAGCAAGCATTCGGATTTCATGCTCGTCCGGCGTATGGGCGGCAAAATACACTCCTGCCGTCAACGCGCCCGCCAGCAGAAAAGCGCTGTCTACTGTTGACAGCTCGCATTTCCAGGCGCGCCGGCCAGTCTGCATGTCGAGAAAATGATAGTAAAAGCCGTGGTAGCCGGTCGTGTCGGGTTCGGGGCCTTGAGGGCTGTTCCAGAAAAAGCGCAGAGTCGTGAGCGCTCGTTCTACCGCTGCGGCACGGGGCATAAATCCGCGCTCGACAGCCACCGGGTAAGATGCCAACGCGAGGCCGGTAGCGGCGATACTGGCAGGCCAATCTGCTTCGGTCTTGTCGATCACCAGCCCGTTGGCTGGATTCGTCTCATGTAAAAAGTAGTTGAATGATTCCTGCTGAAGCTTCTCCAGCTCGGCATCGACGGTTAGTTTCTTGCTGCTCATGGTTTCAACCCGGCCTACGTAAATGTACCGTACCAGAGGCGACGGCGTGCGGGGCAACGCGACCGTCAAGTGCGTTTTTCGGTTCCCTTCCGCTCTTTCCTCAATCCGTTGCCCGGCGGCTTTACCCCTGCAAGTGCCTCGTTGACGATTGTCTGCGCCTCATCAAGGATGCGGCGCAGATGATCCGCTCCCCGGAAGCTCTCCGCATAAACCTTGTAGATATTCTCGGTCCCTGACGGACGCGCCGCGAACCATCCGCTCTCTGCAATCACTTTGAACCCGCCGATGGGAGCACCGTTGCCCGGCGCGACAGTGAGGACAGTCTGGATTTTTTCGCCTGCCAGCTCGGTAAGCTTGACCTGCTGGGGTGAGAGTTTCGCCAACAGTTCCTTTTGATCCGGAGTGGCTGGCGCCTCAACGCGGTCATAGACAGGCTCACCGAACTCGCGCGTCAGTTCCTGATAAATTTCGCCGGGATCGCGGCCGATCCGGGCTGTGATTTCCTCCGCCAGCAAAGCCGGGACAATTCCATCTTTGTCCGTCGTCCAAACGGTGCCATCGAGGCGAACAAAGGAGGCCCCTGCGCTCTCTTCGCCACCGAAGCCAAGCGAACCGTCGAGCAAGCCGTCAACGAACCACTTGAAGCCTACCGGCACCTGGTAGAGCTTCCTGCTAAGTTTCGCGGTGACGCGATCAATCATCTGGCTGCTCACCACCGTCTTGCCGACTGCCGCTTCCTTGCGCCACTTTGGCCGATGTTGGAAGAGGTAGAAGATGACGACGGAAAGATAATGATTGGGCGGCAGCAATCCTTCGCTTTGGGTGACAATACCGTGCCGGTCATGGTCAGTGTCGCAAGCGAAGGAAAGGTCAAAGCGGTCCTTCATTCCTATCAATCGCTGCATCGCATAGGGTGAGGATGGGTCCATGCGGATCTGGCCGTCCCAGTCCACCGTGATGAAACGAAAGGTCGGATCGACGGCCTCGTTGACAACCGTGAGGTTCAACCCGTATCGCTCGGCGATCGGTCCCCAGTAGTGGACACCGGCACCGCCAAGGGGATCAACACCAATTCGAAGTTTTGCGCCTCGAATGGCGTCCATGTCGAGGACGTTGGCGAGATCAGCAATGTAAGTATTGAGGTAGTCGTGCCGGTGCGTCGTGGAGGCGCAAAGAGCTTTTTCGAAAGATATCCTTTTCACGCCCTGCAACTCGGCTTCGAGAAACTCGTTTGCCTTCGCCTGAATCCAATCCGTGACGACATCCTCTGCGGGGCCGCCGTTTGGGGGATTGTATTTGAAGCCGCCGTCATGTGGCGGATTGTGTGACGGCGTGATGACGATGCCGTCGGCGAGTGCGGTCTTGCGCCCGCGGTTATAAGTGAGAATCGCGTGAGAAATGGCCGGCGTGGGAGTATATTCGTCCCCTTCAGCGAGCATGATTTCAACGCCGTTACCCGCTAACACCTCAAGCGCACTCGCGAGCGCTGGCACAGAGAGCGCATGCGTGTCCATCCCAAGAAAAAGCGGACCGTCAATCTGGCGCTGCTTTCGGTAGAGGCAAATCGCCTGACTGATCGCGAGGATGTGCCACTCGTTGAATGCTTTTTCGAATGAAGAACCACGATGTCCTGAGGTGCCGAAGGCAACCCTTTGCTCCGGGACGGAAGGATCAGGCGTCTCCGTATAGTAGGCCGTGACGAGTCTGGGTACGTTCACCAGCATCGATGCGGTGGCCAGCTTTCCTGCATTAGGGCTCACTTTCATGACGCTCCCGTCAAATGCCGCTGCGACCTTTCCACCAAGGCTTCCATCAGCTTGTCGATCGGCCTATTGAATTTCTCGACGCCTTCATCTTCGAGTCGCCGCGTCACATTGTCGATGTTGATTCCCGGTTCCGGCAGTCGCTCCATCACGCAGCGGGCTTCATTGAGATGACGACGTCATTGCCGGCAGCTTACGCTTTGCCAAGACTGATGACGAAAAAGTTGTATAAACATCGGAACAAAAACCCGCAACAGCCCGGTCGACAACCCCATCCCTACCGCTCCGCGGCGATAATTCCGTTACGAAAGCTTCGCGCTCAACTTCGATGTTTGTTCTGTCATGGCTACGTCGACGAGCGTTTTTAACACTGAGTCCGGATTGAGGCTAATAGAATCGATTCCTTGTTCCACCAGGAACCGTGCGAACTCCGGGTAGTCGCTGGGCGCTTGCCCGCAGATACCGATCTTCTTCGAATTCCTCTTCGCTGCTTCGATTGCAAGGTGGATCATCCGCCGGACCGCCTCGTTCCGCTCGTCAAAAAGGGGAGCGAGCAGCGCCGAATCGCGATCCAGACCGAGTGTGAGCTGAGTCAGATCATTCGAGCCGATCGAGAAGCCGTCGAAGATTTGGAAGAATTCATCGGCGAGGATGACATTGCTCGGAATCTCGCACATCACATACACTTCTAGCCCCTTCTTGCCGCGTTCCAGGCCGTGCTTGGCCATCTCGGCCAAGACCGCGCGTCCCTCATCGATAGTCCTGCAGAAGGGGATCATTAGGATTACGTTCACCAGACCCATTTCCTCGCGAACCATCTTCATAGCGCGGCATTCGAGCGCGAATCCCTCCCGGTAGCGATCGTGGTAGTAGCGTGATGCTCCCCGCCAGCCGATCATCGGATTGTCTTCTACAGGTTCAAATTGCTGGCCACCGAGCAAATGCGCGTACTCGTTGGTTTTGAAATCAGAAAGACGCACGATCACCGGCTTGGGATAAAAGGCGGCAGCAATCAGGCCTGTGCCCCGCGCCAGCTTGTCCACGAAGTATTGAGTTTTGTCCTTGTAGGACGCAGTGAGATCGGCCAACTGCGTCTTCACCTTCGGATCGGTCAATTCCTCGAAATGGACCAGCGCCATCGGGTGGGCCTGAATGTGGTTCGCGATGATGAATTCCAGTCGCGCCAATCCAACGCCGTCATTGGGAATGGCCGAGAGGCTGAACGCATCTTCGGGATTGCCGATGTTCATGAGGATTTTTGTGCGTGGCCTGGGAAGTTGGTCCAGGGGCACTTCGGACACCTCGAATTGGAGACTCCCTTCGTACACGTAGCCGATCTCTCCTTCGGCGCACGAAACAGTAATTTCCTGGCTGGTCTTGAGCACGCTCGTCGCATTCTCGCTTCCAACGATGGCCGGGATGCCGAGTTCGCGGGCGATAATCGCGGCGTGACAGGTACGCCCGCCCTGGTTTGTCACAATTGCGCCAGCTTTCTTCATGATGGGTTCCCAATCAGGGTCGGTCTTGTCCGTCACCAAGATCTCGCCGCTCTGAAACTCACCCATGCCATGCGCGTCGAGAATGAGGCGCGCCTTGCCCGACCCGATCGCCTCGCCAACACTGTGTCCACTGACCAATCGCTTCCCGGTCGTTTTTAGCCGATAGGTCCGAAGGGACAGCTTTTTCTTTCGTGATTGAACGGTTTCGGGGCGAGCTTGAACGATGAAGAGCTGTCCCGTAATCCCATCCTTCGCCCATTCCATGTCCATCGGCGTGTATCGACCGTTCACGCCCGAATAGTGACCCTCGATCGCGCAAGCCCACCGCGCGAGTTCAAGGATTTCCTCATCGCTTAGTGCCAGCTTCTTTCTCTCGCTGGGCGGGACGGGAACGTTCTTCGTGGATTTCGAGCCACCGACGTCGTAGACGAGTTTGGTTTCCTTCGTGCCCACTGTCTTCGAAAGGATTGGATGGAATCCCTGTTTCAGGGTCGGTTTGAACACCATGAATTCATCTGGATTCACCGCACCCTGGACTATGTTTTCGCCGAGGCCATAGGAGGCGCTAATGAGCACGGTATTCGTGAAGCCGGTCTCGGTGTCGATAGAGAACATTACGCCGGAGCACGCGAGATCTGAACGCACCATCTTCTGCACGCCGATGGAAAGGGAGATGCGGAGATGATCGAAGCCGTGGGTCTGGCGATAATAAAAGGCGCGGTCGGTAAAAATCGAAGAAAAGCATTTCTTGCATGCGTCCAGAACAGCGCTTACGCCATGCACGTTCAGATACGTTTCGTGCTGTCCGGCAAAGCTGGCATCGGGTAGGTCTTCTGCTGTGGCGCTTGAACGGATGGCGACGTCTGTATTGGAACCATATTGCTCGCACAAACGAGCGTATGCACCGCGAATAGCGTGGTCCAAATCTTCGGGGAATGAAGCCTCGAGGATTAGAGCGCGAGCCTGGCTTCCCACTTGGCGAAGCTGATTGAGATCCTCGACGGAGAGGCCAGCGAACAGTGTGCGCAGTTTCACGTCCAGGCCATTGAATTCGAGAAAGCGCCGGTATGCCTGCGCTGTCGTCGCAAATCCATTCGGGATGCGAATGCCTTTAGATAGCAGGTGCCGAATCATCTCGCCGAGCGAGGCATTCTTGCCTCCCACGATCGGGACGTCGGCAATTCCAAACTCTTCGAACCAGAGTACGAGAGCCTGTTCTCTGCTGCTCGAGGAATTGGGAACGATTTTCTTCGGCGCGGTCGTCATTGTCTTCTCCTCATCGGGAGCATGACTTTCCCCACTCGGGTCTTGGCTCCTGTGTGCTCAGCACGGCTTGCGTACTCATCTCGCCTCCCGAATTACTCGCGGGCGCTCGCCTCCTCAGTGCTTCGAAGGAATTCGGACGCATGCGAGCTAACGCGAATCGCGATTACTTCCTCACGCGCCCACTTGCTGGAGAGTGTGAAGATACCGGACGATGTCGCCAGTCGAAAGCAATCCGACGAGGTCGTTCCCCAACATGACGGGCATTTCATTGATTCCATCGCGTCCCATCTTTTCCATTGCTGTCCACAATTCTGCTTTGGGATCAATCCGATTTAGCTTCTCGATGGGTATCATGGCTTGGGCTGCGGTGGTCGTCGTCCATGAGGGTCGAGGAATCTCTTTCATGTTGTGTAGTGTCAGCAAACCTACTGCGTGGTCTCCCCGGTCCACGAGGAAGCACTGGCGGCCGTGTGTCAGAACCTCCTGATCTACTAGCTTTTGTAAGGTAATGTCTCCCGATATGTGGATACACGCATTTCCCATTGCCTCTGATACTTTGTGGCTCCCCAACAGGCCTTGCACCACTTGCTGCTGAACTTGAGCTCCGGCGGCGCTTTCGAGGAACCAGCCGATGAAGGCGATCCACAATCCATTGATCACGTTCCCTCTGAGAGCTTGCCATACGCCCGCAAAAATAAAAAAGAAGCCAAAGAATCGGCCCGTGCTGGCTGCGATCAGAGTCGCGCGGCGAAAGTTCTTGTTTACTCCCCAAACTACGGCGCGAAAAACGCGGCCTCCATCCAGAGGGAATCCTGGAATGAGGTTGAACAGTCCCAGGAGGCCGTTGATGAGTGCCAGATACTTGGCTACCGCCAGCGCCGGCGAGACGCTCACAAGCAGCGGCTCCAAGAAATAGAAGAGCGCTGCCAGCGCAAAGCTGCTGAGCGGCCCGACAACCGCAATTAGGAATTCGGCGCTGGCGCTCGGGGGTTCGCCTGCGATCTGGGATACGCCGCCGAAGATGAAGAGAGTGATCCGGTGTACAGGGACTTTGTAGCGAAGGGCCACCCACGAGTGGGCCAGTTCGTGCACAATAATGCTGGCAAAAAACAGTATTGCTGTCACAGCTCCCATCAACCAGTATTCGATGCTCGTACCGCCCTTGAATTCAACCGGATAGTAATTAACCGCCAGGATCCAAGTGATTAGGGCCGCGATCAAGAACCAGGAGTAGTCCAAATCGATCGGTATTCCAAGGACGCGTCCGATCGGAATCGTATGGCGAAACATAACTCACCTCTTTCGCTAGAGAGCGAACTGGCGCTCGCGCCGAGGAACTCATCCGTCGGTACGGGCCGGGAAGTCCAAATCGTTCGACAGCTGCGAATAACCGTTCAGCGTTCGGTTATCCTGTGGCCTTGCGCTTCACTAACTCTTGCTTCTCAACACGTGCTGGATTGGCTTCGGGTAATTCCAGCCGCGATCGTAAAGGCGACATTACAAAAACGTCTACTCGGAAAACCGGCAGCCAGCTTTCCGGCGCCACAGCGGCATCGCTCTGAATGTCCTTAATGGTTTGGTCAAGCAGAGGAACGAATTCGCTCGGGCGAAGCGCAGACGATCCAAAGCACTTTTCACCGCGCCGAAGAGCAGGTAACCACCAGCATCCTCGCTCCACCGCATAGGAATAGAACACCGTGGTGTCCGATCCTTCGAGCAGATTCATAATCGAATAAAGGGTACCGTCGCGCAGACTCGTCGGACTAAGGACCAACTCGAACCGCCGGTTACGTAGGGTGAGGAAAGCCTCCTGACAAGACAAAGCAAAACTACACGCGCAACCGCGATTGAGTAGGCGGGTCGCCAGATACGACGAACCCTGAGCGCTTTCTCCGATTAAGAGGACTCTGGGCCTTTTGTCTTCCATGACCTTTGCTCCCCTCGTGGACAAATCGGCCTAGGCGTCCAATCTTCCAGTCAAGAAGGTCTGAGAAACTCCGCAGCACCAGAGCCTGTCCTTGGCTCAACGAAACTAGATGGCCGTCGGCGCTGCTCGTCGAGTACTCGCCATTCTTCTCATGGCATCAATCAGTATGACGCCGCGCTTAAGAACGAAACTGCTCCATTTTGGACAGTATGCATTGCGCTCCTTAAAATAATGTGGGCTCGTGCGAAATGACGTAGGGGAAATAGACAGTTGACGCACTTTGCAAAAACACAGTGCTGCTTCTCGCACTGAGACGCGAGGAGATTAAAGCAACATGATTCAAGAATTTCACAGAGGCGTAGAAATCGAATTGGAGATCCATCAATTGCCGAAGGGTCTTTAGAGGTGCGATTACACGCTGATAGCGCACCCAGAACGAAACAAAACGATCTATCACGGTGACGAGGAATTCCCCACGATGGACTTGGCCAAGGAATATGCATTGCAATGAGCTCGGGACGCAATAGACCGAAACAGTGAAGGACAGCCCAAAAGGGAGATAGTGAACCCGCCAAGGGAAGTGCGTATCAAGCCCTACCCAGAATAAAGTTGAAGCATGACAGCGGCATGCGCGAAAGGATTACTAAAGCGCGGCATGGGTTGTTCGAATCCCGCTTGAACGCTGAGAAAGGAGACGAAGTTCCGCCTTACGATTCTTGCGGCGATAGCTTTGCAACCAAGGACGTAAAAGTGACCGGATAGCCTTTTCAATTGAGTCCATGCTCCACGGTCGGCGTAATCTGAGATGGCCTTCCCCAAATCGCCTGCTAGAATGTCCCTGGCAATGGTGACCGCGTCGCAATCCGACGGAGAAACAAAACATCGAGTCTCGAGGGAAGTGTCCTCTCGAACGGAAACCGGGGACCACCCGTTGGTGCCCGGAGGCGATATCGATAGAAGCGAAGACAGCAGCGATGTTGGCGTGCATTTTTCATTATCAGACGTGGCTTCTACGGGTCGGGGGCATCCGCGCACAATCAGACTGAAACTGCGCGACATGAACCAGCTCTTCAATTCGATGGACCCGTCTCCGTTCATTGAAAGAGACCTCGACGACGACGCGGAAGAATTCATCGTGAGCTGGGCCCATGAATTCCCGCCGAAGGCTCCGATCAAATTGCGTATCTACCTGGACCAGTGGCCCCCCGAAGATCCCAAAGAACTAATCAAGACGGCGGTCCACAACCACTTTTCCCATCGCGCCAAAATTACTGATCTCGAGTTCAAGGGCCTTCTGAGGCAAGGCCGCACCAGTCTTTTCATCGGGCTGGTGTTCTTGGCCGCATGTCTGCTCCTCACCAAGATGTTGTTGGGCCGTGAGGTGGGCACTTGGGCTGCTGTCGTGCGGGAGAGCCTCACGATTGCCGGATGGGTTGCCATGTGGCGACCGATGCAGATCTATCTTTACGATTGGTGGCCCCTGCTGCGACGAATCCGAATCTATACCAAGCTGAGCCACATGCCTGTGGAAGTTCTGCAAAAAGGCAAGACCTGACGGTCCGCAGGCCGGATTAAAGGCTTGAATGGCCCACGAAGAAACGTCTCGGTCATGACTGATTTGCGAGGTCTTGGCCAAGGCGTTGATGGTTGGTGCGGTTTACACGAATAGGGGCAACAATCCGAGCAGCGCTAAAACTGCAAGGAGCGCGAGCGCCTGCGTGCCGGTGCGGCGGTCTCCGAAACCGTAAGCATAAATGCCCTTAATCAAGTTGTTGCTCGCTGCGGCGATGACGATCGCGCCGCCCGCGGGGGCAACAGGCGTCATCGTGGAGGTCGACGCCGCGAGGCTCAAGATAAAGGGATCGACATCGGTGACTCCCATCACTCCAGCCACCGTAAAGAGTCCTCCGCGACCTAAGTGAAGCAGCGCAAGATGCGTGATGAACAGCATTCCTACAAACAGTCCTGCGAACAAGAACGCCGCGCTCAGCTCCAATGGATTCTTCGGCTGCAAGATTTTCTCTGTTTTTGTACCGCCGTGGTCCAGCATACGCATCCAAAGCCACCCACCGACAAGGGCGGCGGCAGCAAGCAGCAGGAACGGCAATCCGAGCCGGTGGAGCAGTTGGCGATTGAAAATGCCCAGAAGTGCCAGCAAGCGCAAGTACATGACACCGGAGGCAACGAGTATCGAGCCAGAGTATAGATGCGGGCGCGCCTGCTCGCGGGCGCGCTTGGAGAGCACCACGGTGGTGAGCGTAGAGGAAGACGCTCCACCCAGCAATGCCGCAAGGAGAACGCCGCCACGTCCGTGCGTCCAGACCTGCAACAGGTAGCTACCGTAAGAAATCGCGCTTACCACGACAACCACCAACCACGTTTTGAAAGGATTGAAGCCAAAACTGCCAAACGTCTGGTTTGGAACAATTGGTAGGATTACTGCCGTGAGAAGGAGAAACTTCGCGAACGTCAGGATTTCATCGCCCGGCACTCGCTTGGCGAGACTTTCTAGTGCCGTCTTCAGTTCAAGCAATGCGACGGCGAGCACAGTAAGAGTGGTCGCGATCCAATACTGCTCCCGCGAAACGAGTGCTCCAATAACGTAGGTCACCAGGCCTGAGAGTTCGGTTGTCATTCCGGCCAGCGCCACTCCCTCCAGCTTGTGGCGGTAGGATTGCCAGAGAAAGGCTCCGACGACAGCGAAGCCGACAGCAGGCAGCACGAGGTTCCCTTGAGAAAAAAGGGAAAGCGCGTAGCCAAGTAGTCCTAGCAGCGGAAACGTGCGAACTCCACCAAATCGATATTGTTCCGATATTACCTTTTGTTCTTCGCGCTCGAAACCGATCAGAAAGGAAAGGAAGAGAACCAAGAGGATCTGTGTGCCTTCGTTGGGGATGAATTGGATCAATGAATTGCCCATGCACCGGTGAAACCGCGCAATTCTCTCTCTTCCTTAGCGTCAAAACAACAGCTGTTGCTCGGGTGCCTGCTCCTCGTCAAAATAACTCGGTGCCGATTTTCGGCGGTACGCCGTATGGGAGCATCCAACATATCGCTCGCGCATCGCGCGCTGAGCGCGGATGAACTTTCGCTGCCCTGTAACATTTGTGGGCAGGAAAACTAGGAAGGTAATACTATCCAATTGAAAGGGAGGGCACCATGATCGAGAGGCTGAAAGATCTCCCCCCTGGAATCGATGGTGTCAGGGCTATTGGGAGGATATCGAAGGAAGATTACGAACGGGTGTTCGTGCCGCTCCTCGACGAGTTACGAAGCGAGGGACGTCGCATTCGCTTTCTGTACCAGCTAGGACCGGAGTTCAAGGGCTTCACTCCGGGTGCAGCGTGGGAAGATGCCAAAATCGGCCTGCATTCCATGCGGCTGTTCGACGGTTGCGCCGTCGTGACTGAGCTAGCTTGGATTCGAGAATGGACCCGGCTTGCGGGCTTCTTCATGCCGTGTCCCGTTCGGGTATTTGGCAACAAAGTGTTTGCCGAGGCTGTTGACTGGCTGCGCTCGCTTCCTGAAGGCCCCGTCGTTTCTCACCGGCTTCTCCCCGAATCTGGCGTGATTGTGGTCGAAGTCAAGCAGGCCCTGCGCGCGCAGGATTTCGACGCGCTGGCATTCACAGCCGACGCGTGGATCGAAGCGCACGGTGACCTGCAAGGACTCGTGATTCATGCGCGCGAATTTCCCGGTTGGGAGAATATGGGGAGCTTCTTTCGCCACGTGCGATTCGTTCGCGATCATCACCGGAAGATAAAGCGGATTGCACTTGCGGCGGATACCAAGCTGGCGAGCCTGGCGCCTAGGATCGCCGAGCATTTCATTCAGGCTGAAGTGAAGAGCTTCGGATACGATGAGCTCGACACAGCAATCGCGTGGGCAGCAGCAGCTGCCGGCCGGAGGGCCGCTGCGCAACAACCTGCGTCACACTAAGCCAAAGTTGCAAAGCTTAGGAAGGAGTTCGAATCCTCTCCCTGAGCCTGGTGATTGACTTCCAAGAAATGCGTGCGCTTTCGCATTCTGAACTTGCCTCTTTGCATCTTCAGTGTGATCGATTTTCCTAAATGCAGTTCCTTTACCGTAGCTGCGCAATCGGCTAGCTTCCGGATGAGGATGAACGGCAGGATTCGATATCGAAGGAACACCTCCGATCGTCAGCGGCAGAAGCAGACCGTGTGGTTGGTTCCTAACCTATGGCTCGTCTACCAGGTGCCGAACGAGTTTCTTATTATGACGTTTTGCCCTTGCAGCCGGCGTGTCCACACGAACAATCGATGTCCGGAGTCTTTTCCATAGCTTCGCATTGTGTGCTGCAATATTTGCCCGACGTTGTCACGCACGAACAAACAGGGTGTGCGCACTTCTCAGCTTTCGCATTCGCCATTTTCTTCTCCCCTATCTCGGGTCAAAAACTAGTGATCCGAACCGCATCTTAGCCCCCGCGGCCAAGCACTTCTGTCCAATAAAGGACAGACCTCGATTTGTGACGGGGTGTGTGTCAACCAAGAATGTCGGTAGCGGCAAACGACTGTGATTTAATTGTGATCTGGCCCTGGCGCGTAGCAAAAAACCAGAGCGCTCGGAGAGTGATCTGCCGAACGAGAATAGTGCGCTTTCAGCCCACGTACGACTGCTGGAGCCAACGGAACCTCACGTCTGCTAGCGCGGATCTCTGGTATCCGAAGTGACCTTTGTAGCAGGTTTCCGCCACGAGCAAGGTTCCTCTGATGAAATCAATGCGCCCCCACCGCAATGCAAGAATTTCGCCAATCCGCAACCCGTCATTGCTGCTAGCAGAATGATCGCGTGGGCTGGCTCCTTGCTCGCCGCGACAAGGCTTTTAGCTTCACGTGCTGTGAGAAATCTGTGCAGGCGCTTGAGTGTCTTCTCGGGCATTTTTACACCGCGCACTGGATCGCTCAGGATGTAGTCCCAATTCACAGCAGTTCCCATGACTTTGCTCAGCAGATAACGCAGATGATTGGTGGTCTCCCATGCGAACCCTTGCTTGAGCTTCTCCAGAAGATACTGCTGGGTTCCAGCCTTGGAGATGTCGCACAAGCGATGGTCACCAAACCTGACGCTCGCGCGCGTCGCATTGTCGGATTCCTTCTTAGCTTTCTCGTGCAGCATGCACCCATGATGAGAACTCTCTTGCGATGAAGCTGGTTGAGCTTGCGCTGAATAATGCGCTGCTGGCCGCAAAGTTTACGAAGGCTCAGTAGCTTCGTGCCGTAGAGGAATAATGGCTCGCGCCGTGGTGCCCAGATTCGTGGAATGAATTTCCAACCTGCCGTTCAGACCCTTCAGGCATTCCCGCATCCCGTTGATTCCCCCGCCCAGTCTCTTCGGCGCGGTACTGACGGGGTTGGGTGTACGTTATCGGTCGGCCGGGAAGTCAAAATGGAAATTCCGGCTAGGAGGTTAGAGTACCTATGACGGCCCTATGGTTAGTGGTTTCCTTGCTCGCTATCTGGCCATTCTCAAGTGGTAAGGTCTACCACATGACAGCCGCCAGTGTCGTCCCGGCAGCCAGCGGAACCGTGCATGTCCAAAAAGACAAAGACAATGGAAACATGAAACTGGATATAAAAGTACACAATCTTGCCCATCCGTCAACTCTGACTCCGTCCGAGAGCGGTCTAACCTTGCTCGCCCAACGCGAGATTTTTGGAGTACGCAGCTTGCAGTGCGCGCGGTAAAGCCGAAGACTCGAGCCCGTTCCAATTGTCGAGTCAGCTTGCCAAAAGCCCGTCGTTTTGGATCAAGCGGGTGGATTTTTTGCGAACCTACCAGAAGGTCGGAGGGTTCTGGCTTCTCTCGAAAGAAGAAGCGGTTCCAGTCACCAGAATATTCGGCAAGGAGACGCTGACCATCGATTATCAGAACTATGCCGTAAATGGAGCGGGAGCAGGTACCAGTAGCGGTCAAAGAATAACAGGACAGAGAGGAAGCCAGATGGCAACCATTCCCAAACTGGCAGGGTTGGGTTGGAAGGAACTCCTTAACGGCATCTGGCGAGGGGCGGCCAAGAACGATGTCGTCAACCGTGCCGCCCAGCTGGCCTTCTGGTTTCTGCTCGGTTTCTTCCCCATGCTCTTGTCTGTAACCAGCATCGCTTCGATGGTTGGCTCGGCTCCGCGTTCGCAAGGCATGGTGATGAAATACGTGGGAGAAGTTCTACCCTCCACCGCTTCCACACTTGTACGACAGGTCCTGGCGCAGACGACCGGTGGCGGAAGAGCCTGGTTTTCACTACTGTTCGGGCTATGGTCCTCGTCATCGGCGACCACCGGACTGATTGATGCTCTCAACGCCATTTACGAGCTGAAAGAAAGCCGGCCCTGGTGGAAATCCTTTCTGATTGCCGTGATCCTGGCGATTGCTATGGGCGTGCTGCTCACGTCCGCTTTGATTATCGTAATGTACGGTTCCGCGCTCCTGCGCCAAATCGCGCCCAGTTCGGCTAGTTTCTACGTCTGGGAAATTGCACAGTGGCCGGCCGCTGCACTCTTGCTTGTTTTGGCGCTCCTTGGTCTCTACCGTTTCGCCCCGAACTTTCCTGAACAGAAATGGAAATGGTTGCTTCCTGGGGGCATCGTCGCAGCGGTAATCTGGATTGCCGTTTCAGTGCCGTTCAAGCTGTACGTTCGTCACTTCACTGATTTCGGGTTGCTTTACGGTTCGCTCGGCACACTGATCATCTTGATGTTCTGGTTCTATCTGAGCGGCGCTGCGATTCTGGTCGGCGGAGAAATCAATGCCATCCTGGAAGACGCAGCCGCCAAACATAAGGTCCCCGGAGCGAAAAAGCGTGGCCAGCCTTCGCTGACTCGGATACACGGCTCAAAACCCGAGCAGCAGTAATCTCGCCTATGTTTGTTGCGAGTATCTGCCCAAACTGACCAAAACGGCACAGTTTGTTTATTCCGCTGATGTAAAACTATCGTTGTGGGCGAAGACAAACGCACTTTAGAGCGGAGTCGAGATACCTCGCTCAATGCGAAATACTCAAACTCTCCGGACTGATTCTTTTCGCAGGTACGGCATTGTCGCAAAGAGTTCGCATGTGGGCTGCTGAAGCCGGTCGCTAGCCACTCCGAAGGTTGACACGAGTGTTCGCTTTCTTGCGTGGAGTATGTCCCATCAGGACAAGAAGAGGCATAGAGGCCAGCCATGACACCTTCAACGACACTTTCGACAACCGTCGCTCCACCTGCATTGGATGAGATCTGTATCAACACCCTCCGCTTCCTGGCCGTGGACATGGTTCAGAAGGCGAAGTCGGGTCATCCTGGCCTGCCCCTGGGTTCAGCGGCCATGGCTTACACGCTTTGGGATCGCTTTCTCAAGTTCAACCCGCGTGATCCCTTCTGGCCCGACCGGGACCGATTCGTGCTGTCGGCCGGACACGGATGCGCACTCCTCTACGCTTTGCTTCATGTCACTGGTTTCGATTTGCCGCTCGAGGAACTCGAGAGATTCCGCCAATGGGGAAGTCGCACGCCAGGCCATCCGGAATATGGCAAGACACCTGGGGTTGAAGCTACCACGGGTCCCTTGGGGCAAGGACTGGCAAATGCCGTCGGAATGGCCATCGCCGAAGTGGCTCTCGCAGCGCGGTTCAATCGACCAGGCCACCACATCGTGGACCACTATACCTACGTTTTGGCGAGCGATGGCGACCTGGAAGAAGGGATTTCTTCCGAGGCCGGATCAGAAGCTGGGCATCTGCGGCTGGGCAAGCTCATCGTTCTCTATGCGAACAACCACATCACGATCGAAGGCAGCACCGAGCTGGCTTTCACCGAAGACCGGATGGCGCGTTTTGCGGCTTTCGGCTGGCACGTCCAGCGAGTCGAACAAAGCAACGACGTCGATGCAGTCGCCCTTGCATTGAAAGCGGCACGGGAAGAACGCGGGCGGCCCTCCCTGATTCTAGTTCGCACCCACATCGGCTTCGGCAGTCCCCACAAGCAGGACACGGCGGCGGCACACGGAGAGCCGCTCGGTGTGGAGGAGGTCCGTCTGACCAAAGAAGGACTGGGCTGGCCCGTTACACCTCTCTTTCACATTCCCGACGAGGCCTTGGAGCATTTCCGAAAAGCAATCACGCGGGGCAGTGCCGCACAGGCGGATTGGGAATCGCGTCTTAAGGCTTTCGCAAAAGATAATGCTGAGCTGGCCGCCGAGTTCCAGCGCGTCATCAACCGGCAGCTTCCGCAACGTTGGGACACCAACCTTCCCACTTTCACCTCGGCGGACGGACCGATGGCAACTCGCATTGCTTCGGGAAAGACGATCGCCGTCCTGAATTCTCGCCTGCCCGAAATGATGGGAGGCTCGGCCGATCTTGCTCCTAGCACCTTCACGAACATGGATGGTGCCGGGAACTTCGAGCCCGAAAATTGGGCCGGTCGCAATATGCACTTTGGCATCCGCGAGCATGCCATGGGCGCCATTTTGAACGGCATGGCGTTGCACCGTGGTCTCATCCCCTTTGGGGGTACCTTTCTGATCTTCAGCGACTATATGCGTCCTCCGATGCGTCTAGCGGCCATGAACGCTCTGCCAGTGATTTATGTTTTCACCCACGACAGCATCGCTATGGGGGAGGATGGCCCGACCCATCAGCCCGTCGAACAGCTCGTGGGATTGCGATCGATTCCGGGCATGGTTGTGATTCGACCGGCGGATGCGAACGAGACGGTTATCGCTTGGCGGATCGCGATTGGGCGCAAAGACGGTCCCGTCGCCCTGGTCTTAACTCGCCAGGCGCTTCCCGTACTCGATCTGGCCCGCTATCCGGGAATATACGAGGGAGTGGTGCTTGGCGGCTACATCCTGGCGGACTCTTCGTCGAGTGCGAAACCGGAGATCATTCTGATCGCGACAGGATCCGAAGTGCATCTGGCCCTCGAGGCTCGTGATCGATTGGCAAGCGAGGGCGTCCGAGCCAGAGTCGTGAGCGTGCCGAGTACGAACCTGTTTTCGATGCAGTCAGAGCCATATCGGGACAAGGTTTTGCCGCCCGGCGTGCCTCTATTGGCCATTGAGGCCGGAGCATCTCTTGGTTGGAACTCCTATGTTGGTCCCCAGATCGCCGTAATTGGAGTGGATACCTTCGGCGCATCGGCTCCCGGACCGGTCGTGATGGATCACTATGGATTCACAGTGGAGAATGTCTGCAGACAAGCTCACAAGTTGCTCCGCCCGCTCAAGGAAAAGCCATAGTGCGCGTGGGAATTGCATCCGACCACGGCGGGTTTGCCCTAAAGGAGCAGATCGCGGAGTCGTTACGCAGTTCGGCGTACGAAGTCGTGGACTTCGGCGCGCACCAACTGAACCCCGGAGATGACTACCCCGACTTCGTCGTTCCGTTGGCGAGGGCCGTCGCGTCTGGGGAAGTTGAGCGGGGAGTGGCGCTCTGCGGCAGCGGTGTAGGAGCATCCATCGCCGCGAACAAGGTTCCCGGTGTGCGTGCCGCGCTCATCCACGATGTTTTCTCCGCCCATCAAGGTGTCGAAGACGACGACATGAATGTCTTTTGTCTCGGCGGGGAAGTGATCGGGGCTGCACTCGCCCGGGAACTGATCGAAACCTTCCTGACTGCTCGTTTCAGCGGCGCTCCACGCCATCAACGGCGCGTGGCTAAGGTCCAGGCACTGGAGAAACAGGAAGTTCTGCGATGAAGGCTCGTCGATCGAAAGAATTCGCGATGACCAATCGTCGCAAGCCGCCTCTTCGACAAAGATCGCCCAGCGCCGTACCATTTTTTCTAGGAGGAGATGATGAGAGCGACCCAAAAACTTCACGAAATAGGCCAGAGCCTCTGGCTCGACAATATCACCCGCGGTCTGCTGGCCAGCGGCACACTCCGCCGTTACATCCAGGAGTTCTCGGTCACGGGACTTACCTCGAACCCCACGATCTTCGATCACAGCATCAAGAACAGTCACGATTATGACGACGCCATCCGGCAGAAATTGGAGGAAGGCAAGTCGGGCGAGACGCTGTTCTTCGATCTCGCGATCGAAGACCTGAGGCAGGCCGCTGATCTGTTTCGGCCAATTCACGCGCTGACAAACGGAGTGGACGGTTGGGTCTCCTTGGAGGTCTCACCCCTGCTGGCCCATGACACGTCAGGCACTCTCGCCGCAGCCAAGGCTCTCCACGCTCGCGCGGAACGGCCGAATCTCTTCATCAAGATTCCAGGGACCAAGGAGGGCCTTCCCGCCATTGAAGAGGCGATCTTCGCGGGCGTGCCGATCAACGTGACACTCTTGTTCTCCAGCGCACAATACGTCGCGGCCGCCGAGGCGTATCTGCGGGGCATCGAAAGGCGCATTATCGCCGGTCTGAATCCCGCGGTCGGATCCGTGGCTTCCCTATTCGTCAGCCGCTGGGATGTCGCGGTGATGAAGAGAACGCCCGAGGAATTGCACAACCAACTCGGCATCGCCATCGCCGGGCAGGTTTATGAGAGCTACCGCTCCCTGCTCGACTCGCCGCGCTGGCAACGCATCCTCAACGCGGGCGCCCGTTCGCAGCGCCTCCTCTGGGCCAGCACCGGAACAAAGGACCCGAAAGCTTCCGATATCCTTTATATACGAGCCCTCGCAGCACCTTTTACGGTAAACACGATGCCCGAGACCACTTTGAAAGCTCTCGCCGACCATGGAGATATAGGCGAAACCCTGCCCGCGGATGCCCATGTCTCCGGCGAGGTCTTGGCTAGGTTCACCAAAGCCGGTATTGCCTTTGACGTGCTCGGAGCCCAACTTTTGGATGAAGGAGCTAAATCATTCGGCAAGTCCTGGAAAGATCTCATGGAATGCATTGCCTCCAAGAGCAAAACGCTGAAGGCCGCTTGAGCCAGCTGCCGTCCTTATCATCTTTGCTGGTACAGAAGGCGTTACTACAGCACCTCGATTCGACCACCGCCCGATGCTCTTCATAATGAAGTTCTCGGTGACCGTCCGTCGGCGCGATTCTGGAATGACGAAAGCTGAGGGCGGGTTATGTGCAGAATGGAACATACCTCGTCAGGTTGATGGCGCAAAGTGGGTGCGACAGATTCACGGAAAGAAAATGGCAAATAGTCCGACAATTGGCGAGCCATATCGAGCTCGGTGAAGAGGTTACGCTTTGGGACGTGATGCGCGCGATGCTCCGCGCGAAGGAAGCTCGGCCCAGCGTCTCGGTGCTTCCCGCGATCCTCGTCCTTGAGTCTCAGGAAGTGTGGTGGGGCAACACCAAATGAATGCGAAAGGCAGACCATGCACGAGAGTAAGCACGTTCATCAACGTCAGACAGCGATAGATGGGGAACATATCCCTCGGGACACCACGCCCTATTGGAAGCGCGCGCATCGTGACTGGCGCCTCTGGGTGGGGCTGATTTTCATGTTTGCGGCCATCACGATCTATGTGATGACCGTCGACTTGTCCTTGGTACCGGGGAATCACAGACGGCAACCCGTTTCGAACGCCGCAGCAAAATAGGCGAGCCTGATGGGCCTATTCCGATCAGCAACACCACGCCGTGGAACGCGATCGTTGCCAGTTCGCTTACGGCGAACGGATGCGGAACCAGTCCCTTTCACGGCGTACGGTGGACAATCGCAGTTAGACTGGAATTCCGGCGCACATGCTCCTAATCACCGGCTGGGTGGTGGCCATGCGGGAAAGCGCGGAACTGGCCAAACGGCTGATCGAGGAGAGTTGCGCAAAACAAAACATCCGGCCCGGCCAACTGACGCTGCACGCCGATCGCGGCACGTCGAGGGGTATGTCAGGAGCTCTGAATTTAGTTGTGATCGGATTTATTGCTGGCTGGCTTTCGGGGCAGAAATAGAGCTTACATACGCTATGAGTGCCTTCAAATCCTCGCTGCTCAGGGAAACGGGCGGCATTCCACCCTGTTGCATGTGGGCAGTGGGATGCTGCAGCATTGTGGTTAGGAGCGTAGGAGCGAGGGTTTTGCCCGCAAGCCCAGAGGCTGCTGCTGTACCCCCGACACCATTGACTCCGTGACAGCCAGCGCATCCGTGCGCTTTGTAGATCACTTCACCTCGGGACTCTTCCTTCGTCGGTGCGGCTGTTGCAGTTGGCTCCGCTTTGCCTGGTGCAGGCGAGGTAACCCCAGCAGCCGATGGTGTCGCTGCAGAAGCGGCTGTTGTTCCCCCGAGGGCAGTCACGTAGGAAACCAGGGCTTTCATATTCGTAGCACTCAAAGTCAGAGGGAGCATGCCGGCAGCCTTCATCTTGGCCGTTGGCGCTTTCAGAACAGCTGTCAGTTTAGCGGGGGGATACTGACTGGAAATATGAGTCAGCGCTGGGCCAGAGCCGCCACCTCCGCTCGCTCCGTGGCATGTGCTGCAGTGTTGAGAATCGAAAATGCCCTTTCCTCCGGCGGCGGTCGCAGCGCCTGCCGCGCTTCCCGTAGTTGTTTTCGACGCTGCTGCTGTCGCAGCTGGTTTCGCTTTAGCCGATGCAGGTGAGGTCGATCCAGCGGCCGGTGGTGCTGCTGCAGAAGCGGCCTTCGGCGCCTCGGTCATCGCAGCTGCTTTCGCTTTGGCTGGCGCGGCGGGGGACGAACCAGCAACCGGGGGTATTGCTGTAGAGGTGGCTGATGTTCCTCCGAGGCTGGTTACGTAGGAAACCAAGGCCTTCATATCCGCAGCATTCAAAGTCAGAGCGACCATGCCCGCGGCCTTCATCTTGGCCGTCGGCGCTTTCAGAACAGCTGTCAGTTTAGCGGGGGGATACTGACTGGAAATATGAGTCAGCGCTGGGCCAGAGCCGCCACCTCCGCTCGCTCCGTGACATGTGCTGCAGTGTTGAGAATCGAAAATGCCCTTTCCTCCGGCAGCGGTGGCAGCGCCTGCCGAACTTCCAGCTGGCGCTTTCGATGCTGCGGTTGCGGCGCCTGGTTTCGCCTGGGCCGGCGCAGGTGAGGACGGCCCCGAAGTGACCGACCTTGGTGCAGCGCCCTCAGTCCACATTTTCAGGTGATCTACTTCGGAAACGTTGTGAATCATATCGTGGCAACCACTCGAAATGCACGATATCTGGCCCGACTCGAGCGAAGCTAAAGACGGCATCCGCGCGAGATTTTCTTCAAAGTTGCGGGCGCCCGCGTGGCAGTGCAGGCACTGCAGGTTGCTGTACGTCCCGTCTAAATGGATTGTTTTGGGTGGCGTGCTCACGTACTCCATATAAAGGTACCTTAGGCCTTTGAGCTTGTCCTTCAAAGGGCCGTACATGGTGTAGTCCGTGTGGCAGGTATAACAGGCTTTGTCCGCCGGCACGAAATGGTTCTGGAAATGTTGCGCAGGAATGTAACTCGTATTCAGAACGTATAGACTCTGCCCGTGGCTTTCCATGCTGTGGCACGAAATGCAATAGCTGGTCTGTTGGGAACGCTGCATGTGAATGGACATGCCCGAGCCGATGCATAGCGCCGGAAGAACGCACAGGCCGATAAAGGCGAGAATCTTGCCTGTGGCTCCCTTCGTGATCGAGGGACGCACGAGAAACACTCCGGCCAGCACGATCGTCAGCACGATCAATGCAATGAGGACCCCGGTTAATCCAACCACCACCACTCCTTGCCATTCATAGTGATATCGCCCAGCTACTCATTTCCGTCCGCGCATTTCATCTGCGATTCTCGGCGGGCGGAGAAACAGCGAAGACCAGCGAAATGAGATAAACTCCGATTCCCAGTCCTATCAGAATTACGCCAACGAATATAAAGAGCACAAACGAGAGTGGATGAAACCACAGGAGGCTCACGATTTCGACGAGCAGGCCCAGAATAATCAAGCCGCTCGAAACTTGCAGAAACCGCCGAATTCCGATCGCAGGAAGTTTCAATAGCTGGGCCTCCATCTTTTCTGGAGATCTGGTTCGGATGCATTGGGAACGGTAACGGCTGGCTCCCTCGACTCCATTTCACCCTCTTAATAGTTCAGCCATACGGCGATATAGATTGAGTTGTTTGCCGAAGCATCGCGGCCGAATCCGTCATAATTGTGGCTCGTGCCGTTAAATTTCGTATAGTTGGTATACGCGGCTGAGAGCTCGACGTTTTGTACTGGCCAGAAACCGACTTGACTGATAAAGCCGCTGCTATTAGGGCTGTTCAACAAGCTGCCGGTTACCGGAGCGGAAGCGTACAGAATTGAATCTGCATTGCCTGTGGTCGAAAACCCCGCAAGCGTGAACGTATAACGGCTGCGAAGGTGATACGTAGCATCTGCCCGAAATGTGTTCAGATGCTGCGAGGGCGCGGCTGCGCCGCCGGCAGCAAACGCGCCGTCGAGGCTGGAACCTTCGTGAATATAAGTCGCGTGGAGGGTCAGTAGATTGACGCCAAACGGCCGTTCGTACTGAAGATCAAAGGCGGGGTCCAGATACGTATCGGTTGGGCCCATAACTCCGCCGGGAAACGAGCTTACGTAAATGCCATACGTTCCCACTTCCAGATAGTTCAGTCCCCAAGATTGCTGCCATGCCAGTCGCCAGTAAGGTGCAACTCCATGAATGTTGATTCCAAAACCCGTACCCGTCAGCGGCTGCGGCCCCCCGGCATGCTCGGAGCGATACATGGTGACATCTGCATACAAATGGTCATTCCACATGGTGTATGCGCCCAGGCCCGCAACATCCTGAGCGAGCGCTCCGCCGATAAGTGGCTGAGCGATTGGTGACGGCGCACTCTCGGAGGATATCCACGGATATCCCCAGGATGGCGTACTGTTCCAAACATCCTCGACGGTCGGATTGTTGTTCAGCGTGAGCCCGTACAGCAGATCTTTCGAACCCAAAGTGGTGTGTTTGGCATAACGAATGTCTGTATTATCCAGCGTGAACTGATCTGACTGATGATCATAGGTCCCCTGGACCATCCCTCCAAGATGGGGCGAAATCTCACCTGCCAGGAAGAGACTGAGCTGCTGAGGAAATCCGGCGTCGCTATTTTGTGTACCGGGAACGGTTTTATCCGTTGCAGTATCGCTGATGAGAACCATCACCGAGAGCGGAAAGTATCGGTCGATCTTCAGGTTTTTGTCTTCGATGGTCGTGTCCGCTTTTTTGTCGGTGAGGGTGTAGCCCTCGAGCTTGAATTTGCGGCCGAACGCAGTTAGCTCAGGTGGATTGCTGTGACATACGCTGCACTTAAGCCCGGTTTGCCGGGTGAAGCTGGGAACAGCTTTTGTGTCGGGACACAAACTCAGCAAAAAAACCAGAAGAACCAGACCGTTCACCAGAGCGCAGGCCAACCTGGCTCGCTTCATCTTCGTCTCCAGACGGGCTCGTCGGATCTCGAGTAGTAACTGCCGCCCACTGATTTTGAATCGAACTTACGTTTCAAAAACGCCCCGAGATGATTATCGCGAACGGTCAGATTGAAAGATGCGTCAAAGTGCACATCTTCAGTTTTAGGTTTTAAGCCGCTTCCGCCGTGCGCCGGGTTGAGGACACATTTCCTTAAATGGGTGCATCTGTTCTCTTGCAGAGAAATCTGCCCTGACTCAAAGGAAAGTAAACAAGTGGGGTACTTTTGCGCGTGCCATCCTTTACCTGTTGACAGGTTGAGGCCCTCGTCGTGCCTGTCTGTGCTGCTCGTCCTATCGATGCTGAATGTCGTAGGCTATCAACCAACCGAGCGGAACAATTCCGACAGCGAAATCCGGAAGGCCCTTGCAATGTTCTCGACGTTGACCAACGCGACGTTCCGTTCGCCGCATTCGAGCCCGCCGATGTATGTGCGGTCGAGGCCGCGCATATCGGCAAACTCCTCCTGCGACAGGTCACGGGGCGCATGGGAACAGGACGGGAACAGCAAGCTCCGAATACCGTAGAAAACCATTCTGCAAGACGCAAGAAAGAGCTAGACGCTTCAACAACATAGAGTTTCTGGAGCAATCGGCAGGTCGACGGTTCAAATCCGCCCCTCGGCTCCAATTTTTTTTCACTCGCTCTCCTTCAATCAGTTCACTTTTCCGCGGGTGGGGCCATGCTCAGCGGGTGGAGCACCCTTAACGCGCTAAGATGATTTTGACTTTGCTTCTGGGCGGGTGGCCCAGCCTCG
>Ga0307374_10001276_pt1 | contig 46683 bp, 54 predicted proteins | sample OX3MG_FD_202532 | JGI IMG/M metagenome (GOLD analysis project Ga0307374, IMG submission 202532) | Soil microbial communities from Risofladan, Vaasa, Finland - OX-3 | ecosystem: Environmental > Terrestrial > Soil > Coastal area > Acid sulfate soil | place: Finland: Risofladan, Vaasa | collected...
GAGTACCGTATAGCTCGAGGGAATAAGGTTTTTTGTAGGCTGCCAATCGCTCCCAAGTTTTGTTATAGGTTACTAAACTGCGTAACAAGATATGTAGTTGCTCGGTGGCGAAGGCTGATTTGGTGGTATCTGTTGGAATGGTCAGTTCTAGGAAGGTTTGGGGATTGCTTGTTTTACCAACCCCAAAACGTCGGAGTATCCAACCAATGAATGAACGTATGTTCTGGACGGCTTTTACAATGAGACAACCAACAAGGTATGCAGCGACAAATTCAGCCAGGAGAATACCCAAGACAAAGACCAATGTCCATAACGGACTAAAGTGATGCCGCACGGTGTAGCGAGCAGGTCCATTGAGGATTTCATCGAACAGGTGAGACATAAGGTTCCCTGGTTCTGCCCACCCCTTACCTAACTGAGATGTATAGTACCATACTAGACTATATTATTGACATATTAGTTGGGTTAGTGAATACTACAAATCATATTCGGTGACATAGGAAGTTGAGGTAATGCTATCACTACGACGTTCACGAAAATCTAAACCTCAGCCTCAAGAGTGGGACGCTTTTGATGATTTATGGGGTGGCTGGAATTATCCAAAACCAGTGTATGAAAACGGAAGTTCATGGCATCCTGGAGGCGATGGCCATCTCAAGCACCTAATCTACATGGCCGAACACGGTTGGTATTACTGTCAGAAAGCGTTCGTGGGTATGGCCTTTATACATCCACTTACTGATTATCGGCCAGCAGTTGTTGATGATGAATTCCGCGAAACTTTTATGGCTCGATATAACGATGAAGACCTAAATAAGCGTATACCACTAACTATCTATGAACGTGACGGCAAGTTAATTATGAGCAATGACTGGGAAGCCTACTGGCTATATCGGGAAGTACAAGAGTCGAGCGTACCTTGTATCCTCATTGGGCATTTTACGCCAAATCCCGACATTATGGCGGTTTATGATAAGCCCTTTATGATTACCAAGGCTACTGAGTTTGCTGAGTAGGCATGAAATAAACCCGATCTTGTGGATAAGCAGCAGATAAGTTATAAGGTTTGCACAGCGGATGCCCTTGATAGATAATGAATCAAATGACAGACAAACAAATCAAGCAAATAATTGGGAAGAATCTCCAAGACTCAAGAAAGAAAGTACGTCTTACCCAGCTTGAGGTTGCTAATGTAGTGGATATTAACGTCAACTACTATGCCAAGATTGAACAAGGACTAGCCATCCCATCCCTCTTGACACTTGAGAAAATTCTCAAGGCAATAAACGCAAAATCTTCTAAAATACTGCCGTTTTAATCAGTTTTGCCTTGATCTTTAAGACCTTGTTGTATTTCCTCGTCTGATAATCCGCTACTACGAACAATCTCACTAGCCGTACTCATCATTCCCTCAAGTTTTTGGATTGCATAGTCTCGGTCAGCGTTCTTGGGGTCGTGAATTCTAAGATAGTTAAGAACCTTCGCAATATCTTTTTCGTTTAGTACGTAGTCACTCATATGCATAAAATTATATCTTTAGTTTAAAAACTTATCAATTTTGACAAACCTAGCCATCTGCCAAGACAACTCAGCTGACTCTATTCTACGCATTACCTCACAGCTACTATTCTGGGACAAGATATTTAAACTGCCCTCGTATAGAACATGCCTATCAATAATAGCCAATTTACGGTGATGCCCGGTAGTATACAGAACCCGTATACCCATTCGCTGAAGTTCGGCAATTGTCTCGTGAGCTTCATTTCGTAAATATTCGTTATACTGCTCGTTTGGATCACGAGTACTAATGACTAAACGGACCTTCCTGCTCTTTAGCTTCTCGAATATTGGCAATAATTGATCCAGCCTCCTATTAGTTATAAACGGCGACTCAATTATTACTTCATGGAAACTGTTATTGATGTCTTTGGTGAACTCTTTATAGAAAGTTGCTTCGTCGTATAGCTTTGATGGCAGTAAATCACTACCCGAAACAGTCTTTTTGCGGAGTATCCTAAACATTGTGCACCTCCTCATCGTTGAGATAGGTCATAATGCCGTCAGCTTCTATAATTCCAAGTGCCTCAAGTCGCTTATCCAAACTCTCTAAACTAGAGAAAAAGTTTTCGATGTTAGTATCATTGAGCTCACCATAGGAAAATAACAGATACAAAATTGTTATAAATTTCTTAATTTGTTATTTGTAGCCAAATCCTATCTGTAAAATTTATAATTATGTATAGGTTTCTAATCACGATTGTTGAATTATTTCTTCGCCTTCGTTCTTAGGCTCCTCAAAGCGCTCAATGTAGCCGCTTAACATCTCCTCTGATACTGGAAAGGCGTTTGCGTCTGTTCGTTTATTCCTTTCCTTTAAGCGCCTCATCAATATCTCGGGACTTGCTTTTAGATAGATAAGTTTCCATTCGCCGCCATTATCATCAATCAGCTTTTTATAGTAATCACGGCTACCACGCCGCCAGAAGCCATAATCTAGGACTACAGATTGTTTTTTCTTAATGACATTGATAAGTTCTTTATCTAGCTCTAACTTGGCTGTACGGTAGTGCTGCAAATATACTTGCTCAGGAAGACTAGTAATTGCACGCCCATGTAGGCTATAAACATATTCATCTAGGGAAAATTTTTGTAATCCATTTTTCGCAAGCTCCCTGGCATATGTACTTTTGCCTGACCCTCCAAGTCCGCATAGCAAATACACAATAGGTTTCATGTTTGTAATTATACGAGACCATTACCCCATCTCATACTGCGCAATATCTCGTTCCATCTAAGGATTTCTGCTATTAATTTCTTATAAACCGAGTGGCTTAGGGTCACCATTCGATTCACCTTAGGTCTCTATGGTCCATTTTGAATAGCCGTAAAACGCTGTACAGTTTTTTGGTGACCTATTTAGCTCATCAAGGCCGTTTTTGCGGCCACATCTTATTTTCTCTATAAGTCTGTGGCCTATAACTATTGACTTATGTAACGCATTGCGTTACAGTGTTAATATGCTTGTTCGTCAGTTAATTTGGGATAACTGGAACATCGCGCACATAGCTCGTCATAGTGTTATGCCCGCTGAAGTAGAAGAACTATGCCAAGCAGATCCTCAAACAGAAGTTGCTAACAAAGGGCGCATCCGAATAACGGGCGCAACAAATAAGGGACGAATTATTTCAGCGTTTCTAGACCCTGAACCTGATACAAGCGCGTACTACACTGTCTCAGCCAGGGATGCCAGCAAAAAGGAACGTCGATCATATCAAGCATGGATTAAGGAAAAGGGGTAAACAGTATGACAAATGCCAAGAAACCAATACCAGACTTTAAGAATCGCCAAGAAATGGCCGAGTGGTTTGATGCCCACGATATGACCGAATATGATTTCAAACCTTCCCGAGTACGCTTTGCCAAAAACTTATCGGTTGGGTTGAATATCCGGCTCGATCCGGATAGTTATGCACGACTGCGCACCGTCGCCAGCAAGAAAGGTATCGGCCCCACAACACTAGCGCGCGCGTGGATTAATGAGCATTTGAGTGCCACGCGCTAAGTTTTATTGCAAAACCATTTTCATTAGAACAAACGGGATCAAGTAAGCTCCTAAGATTCTGTTTTGTGCCGAAACCATAGGAACATATTGTTAGTACTCCTTTTCCTTCAGTAGCACCCCATTGTCGTTGTGTGAAATGCAACCAATTTTCTCGAGCTTAAGGTCTAACTTCTCTATAGACGGATATATTTTATTCCATCTCAGGCTGACAGAGCTCACCAAAATTTGTTACCTTCTATAGACTTCGCTTCTATGTTGAATAAGAAATACGACAATGTTATTACCCTCCACGTCAAACAGTATCCTATAAACTCCTACTCTATAACGGTACTGGGCATCGGCTGGCTTAGTTAAGTGTTCGGCAAAGTCTAGTGGTTCCTGTTGTGCAATAAACCACTCAAGCTTTGCTTTGATTCTTTTTTTAATGTGAGGCGGTAATTTGTCTATTGACTTAACTGCCGGGTTTTTATATACCAGCTTATAATGAGCCATTATATATCTCCAAAAACCTCTTCGTGGCTAAAGTACTCTTTACTTTCTCTTGCTTCTTTTATAATTTTTAAGTAGCCGGGGTCACTAGCTGCTAGTAAGTCCTCTAGTTTGTCTAAATCTATAATGGCTCGTTCCTTTTTGCCTCTGCGAGTGACTATAAGTATTTCATCTTCATTTACAGCGTCTAAAGCCTCAGCGAGGTTGGTTCTTAATTCTGAAGCCGATAAAGTGCTAGTACCCATATTATTGCTCCTAACGTACGATTAAGTATTACTATATAATAGTACCTCTTAAAGAAATAGTGTGTCAAGCAAATTATCTAACATGTAGCTACATCGGGTAAGCTAGACGACTGATTTCAGTCAGCACTTTGTACCATCGAAGTATCTCGGAGCATATAACCTTCCAATTCGAAGGGAGGGGGGTCACCATTAATAGCGTAGCCTTAATATACTTGGTTGTGTGAACCGACGTCTAGAAAAATATACGTAGAAGCAGTTTCATAGTAGACCACGCGAATATCACCCGTAATTGAGAAAGCACGTAGACCTTTCATATTTTTGCCTAATGGATGGTCGTTAAGTGGCTTACCTCGTTCACCGGCTGCAAAAAGTTTTAGACGTTCATCGAAACGTGTCTTAAGATTCTTATTCGGTGCAATACGCGACCGAAAATTCTTTTGGAACTGCGGACGTCGCTCAATCTTCTTCATGTCTTCTATAAATCGGCTAGGAAGTCATCTATGCCCGTATAGGTCTTTACTTTGCCGGTCTTTTTATCGACCACATGTTCTGCTAGCATCTTCTCATACCTAGCCTCAGCTACCGGGCTTATGTGCTCTGCGTTGTTACTAAGACTAAACTTTAATTTGTCACTAACAACCGTGCTATACATAACTCGTGTAAAATCTTGGACTGAGCTAAAGCCTAACTGACGTGCATGCTTATCTACAGCATCACGTAGTGATTTATCGAGGGGAATTTGTAATTTAACAATTGTATTACTCATACTCTTATAGTATCAAAGTAGTCAATAAATGTCAAATCCATACTAATTAGTATTTCATACCATCTTAGTTTTCAGAACAAATAACCTTCCAATTCGAGTGTAGTGGGGTCACCAAATTGAAATTACAGATAGAGCTCAACCATATTACAATTTTTTGTATTTTGTCACCCCTGTTTCAAGATTCCATAAATCTTAAGCTATCTGCTATCCTTAACTTATGAACTGGCAACAAGAGACTATAAAGAGCTACGACGGCTCTGCTCAGGCTCTATCCAATTACTTTCAAGGTATAGGCTCTCGTACTACAGATATTGAGCTTGGTTTAGATTTAGCAAACGCTAGTGATGGTCATGCTAGGGTAGTTGAAATAGGCTGCGGTGATGGCAGAGATGCTACCGAAATTGTAAAACGTGTAGCTTGGTATGAAGGGTTTGACCCGTCCAAAGGCATGTTAGACCAAGCCCGTGTTGGTACGCCTTCAGCAGCCATTAAAGATGGTGCTGACCTGTTAGTTATTGGACGACAAATTACTCAAGCCGAAGACCCTGCTCAAGCCTATGAAGCCTTAGTAATTGAAATTGAAGGAGCATTATAAATGAGTGAACTTGGGCCAAATATGGAAAACCTCGCAAGGGGTATGCTAGAAGAAGATATCGTAAAGTTCGGTAAGTTTACTTTGAAAAGTGGTAAAGAATCAGTTGCTTATGTGAATCTTCGAAATATGATTTCTGTTCCGCGACTATTTGACCAAGCAACTATTGCTTATGAAGATACGCTTACAGACTCTGGTTTATTAGTTAAATCAAATGGCGGTATTCGTCATCTTGAGGCTGTACCAGAAGCAGCAACTTATTACGGCGGGGCAGTAGCGCGAGCGGTTAGCGCTCCATTACTGTATCACCGTGTAAAAGCGAAAGAGCATGGACAACCTAGGGCTGTTGAGGGTCGCTATGTCGCAGGTGACGAAGTTGTATTACTAGATGATGTTATTACAACTGCCGGTTCAAAGGTTGAAGAAGCTGCTGCACTCGGCAATTTTGACCTCAAAGTTACTGGCGCAGTGGTTCTAGTGGACCGAGAACAAGGCGGACGAACAGAGCTTGATTCACAGGGTATAGATTTCGCAGCAGCTATGACACTTAGCGGTATTGCTAAATATGCACTAGATGAAAACCTAGCAGGAGTAACACAAACTCTATACGACAGCCTACTCGGTGAGTTAGACCCAACTGAATTAGGGTTATAGCTATCTACGTCTGAGCAAATTATACTGCCCGGACTTGTAGATATGCGCGTTCATCTACGAGACCCCGGTACACCGAAGCCAAAAATTCTAATACAGGTGCTGCTGCATTAGCGGGTGGTGTTGGCTCTTAGGCCTAGACTTTTATACTAGTTCTGCTTATGATACATACATATGCCACAACTCGAAGGTTTTCCGTCAGCAGTTCAAGAACTAGCTCCTGTAGTCGATCAAGGGCTAAATCCTATGCAAACTGGTGCTGAATGGCTCAAGGAAAGAGGCGTTGGCCTTGATGTGGCTGGGATTCAACTTGTGGGTCCAAATGCAGCATGTAGAGGTACTTTAGCTGAAATGGTGGGAATGCCAGGACACTCAGAGATGAAGAGTTCCGTAGAGCTCATGATCACAGAAGCACAAAATGTAGGCAAAGACCCCTCAGTAGCGGTTACTGAAGCTATAAAATTCTTTGCCAAGCGTGATGAAAAAGGCGGGATTGTTCGTGTCAATGTTGACGAACTAAAAAAAAAGTAGAAACGCCCGATAAAGTAGAGGCGATAGTAGTTGAGAAACCACAGAAAATAATTCCTCAGAAAACTACGGAGCCAGCACTCGTTAGAGAAAAATCAAATAAAATAAAAGTAGAAAAAAACGTTAGTCAACACGCCCATAACGAGGCTTTGTTACAAGCTCAAAGACCAGAGAAAGAAAGAACAGTAATACCCGAGCCTGCTGAAACACAAGCAAGAGCGGTAAAAAATGTTGAGATAAGTAAACCAGAACCCCGAGCAGAAAGAGCTGTCTTGGAAGAAATAAATGATTTGGTCGCTTGGGAGATACAACATGCTGAACCGCGACAAGATAGTTTGTCACAAATTGAATTAGCAAAAGCAGTTCAAGCACCGGTAGTGACAGAGCGCCCAGATGTTGTGGACAGAACAGCTGACCCTTTAGACATAATAGCGCAAATAAATCCTGAATCTGTATCAAAGAAAGTCGAGCAGGAAGGAGTTGAAGGTATAGTAATTGATAGCCCAGAAACTCCCACACAACTAGAAGATTTTGATATAGAAGGGCTTGATTTTGAACCGCTTGAAGAATCTTTGTCGATAGACGATACTTATCTTGAACCTGGCATTATTGAAGAAGATGTTGACACACTCTTGGCTGAACTAGAAGAAGGTCTGCAACGAGTTGAAGTTGAATATATGGGTGCTTTATTAGTTAGCAGGCTAACAAATTTTGTTGAAACTGGCCAAATTGAAAAGCAAGAAGACGTTGAGGACGTTCAGACTATTCAAACCATGGTGCCTGAAACTGAAACAGATATAGTCAATAGCTCTGAAGCCACAGTAATTGGGGATCATGAAAAGGGGTTTAGTCTTCACCTAGAATCACTTGAACCAACACAAGTTGAATTCATCAAAAATGTTATTGAAGAATTAAGTGTTGCCCTAAAAGAAAGTCAAGATCTAACAGAAGAAACAACTAGTCAAGAAAAAGAAAGCATAGACCAAAAGTTAGAGGAGCTATGCAGACAGTTATTTGAAAGTCTTGGCATAGAATGTGACGAAGAAGTCATTAAGCAGTTTATACAAGGTATCACTGCACGGGAGTCATTATCGAATGTGAAAATTGAATCTGCTGAACTATCCGTAGATAAACTTAACTACTTAGGTACACGTGAGTACAAACCCCTTGGGGGTGCCTCTTTGCTAGGTAGTCTTACGCAATTCATTAAACAAAAAATGCAACCACATCTCATCCTAGGCAGATACGCTTTACGAGTATTGCAACCTAGTTTATAGCCAAACCGTATGGTAAGTGACTTTTCAATATCCATTCGTCTAATAATTTCTGCTACAACAGCCTTATAAATCAAACCCCGTGGGGTCTAATTTATGCCTATGCCTATTTCTTTTTGAGTCGAATATCAATAAAAATTAAATCCCCCGGTTTTTAGTTCGGGGGATTATATGTGAGGAGATTTTTGTTCTAGGAGCGGTCAGTCATTGCTCGTTAAACTATTATCTTTATAGCACACTTTTGACAATCGAGCCAGTGTTTATCCACAGATGACTTAGTTTTGACGACTAAGCTTGCGGCTTAAGAACCAGCGATGTGCAATTGCTGCTGCTAGTGTAACACCACTAAACAAGCCTATTGTGCTACCAGGGCCAGTGTTTACTAAAGCCGTTGGAACTGGAGTTGAAGGTGAAGGAGGTGTGGTTGGCGGAGGAGTTGTTGGAGGCGTAATACTGAAGCTAATTGATTCTTGGCAACCAACGTTCGAAGATTCGACTACATTGTTGCCGCTCAAGAAGAAAGCATTGGCTGTAATGACAAACGGCCCATTGCCGCTGTAGCTATGACTTTGCCCAGTTAAGTCTGAGACAACTACTAGAGGACTACCATCGCCCCAATCAATAGTCTCATAACCAAGCGTCGCACCGTTTGGAGTCAGGTCAAGACCGTTAACAATAACTGTTTTATCGTCGTTATTGACGTCAAGGCTAAGACTGTTACAGGTTGGCATTAGGCTAGTAATGGTTATTGGAGCTTGACAGGTTGATGATGCTACAGAGCTTGGCGTAAAGCTTAGTATAGCCTGAACGGTGAAGGTACCGTCTTGTCCGTAAGTATGACTGGCGGTTGTTGAAGTGCCAGTTGAGGTAGACGTACCATCGCCCCAGTTAAAGATTACGTTCTTTAGTGCAGCACCGTTTTGAACTGCAAAAGTTGCTACTGCGCTAACATTACGAAGATTATCAGATGATTGGTCAAGTGTAAGGTTAGTACATTCTGCGATAGGAGCTTGAGCGACGTGCACATTAACTGCACAACTAGGCGCGGTAATAGTTTTAACACCTCCGTCGACACCTATCAGAGCCGAAACAGTTGCCTTAAAGTCTCCTGGTGTAGCGTAGTTGTATCTTGTACTGGTTAAACTACTAGAAGTGGTAACCGTTTTAGTGTTGCCATCGCCAAAGTTAAAGTCGTAACCTTCGATAGTTGCACCGTTTCGGGCTATCGCTTTAGCGGTAAAGTCAAACTCAGATCGACTGATTGGAAAACTAGTTAGACTTACACAAGCAAAAACTGGTTTGGGTAAACAATATTTATTAACTGTTGCGCTTGACTCTTCGCCGGGCAATGCAGAAGCATTCATCAGGCTGACATTTGGCACAGTTTCGGCCACACAGCTTTCCAGAGTATCGCTTTGGCCAATAATAGCTTCGTATGTAAAGGTGGTTGTTTTGCCGGGCTCTAATGTGCCGACAAATATACCGCTCCCAAAAAATTCAGGACTAGAGGCTAAAACACCGTCACGCTTTAAGCTATTGCGGACATAGTTGGCTCGACCTGACAGAACATCTCTTACCTTTAGGTAAGTTACTGCAGCGTTACCGGTACTTGTAACTGTTATTCGATAAACTACATGAGTGCCTGGTTTAACTTTTACTGACTTGGCGTAGTTAGTGCTGCCTTTGACAGCAACTTCCTTGTTGATCGTGTAGTTAGGTTTAGGAGCAACGGTTGGCTTAGCGTGAACTGGGTTGCCACAGCTCTCTATGATGGCAAACTGAAAGACATGATCTTTTTCGACAACGAATGCGCTGAGCGGGCTAGTAACAAAGGATACGCTTGGAGGACGAACATAAAAGGTTGTACCATTATTTGTCTCTTTGGTACTGCCTGAAATATCTTGTCGACCGGCGGTAATGGCGTCAGTTGCTACCGGCTGAGACTTACCAGAGATAAAGACATCTCCACTTTTGGTAACTGAACCTGCAAACACCTCTGTGCCGCTAGGTTCTTTAGCCATATTGTGAATATCTTGACTAGTTATATTAAACTGACCGGGAGTACGGTTGGAGTCCAGTATATTGTGAATACTAACAGTGCTGTTATGACCATCACCGTTGTCGTATTTGTTGATCAGCGAGCTAATGGTTGTTGCACCACAATAGATAACCGCGTTATTGTTGCAGTCAACTGGGCTGGCCGCTTGGGCACTATTAATGGCCAAAAAGCCGGCTGTTAAAACGGCAAACGTAGTTACGCCAAATAGTATAAACTTGCGAGCAGATTGATTAATATGAGTAAAAGCATTCATCACAGGTCTGATCCTCCGTATTAACTTAGAGTTATTTCAATCCCACCAAGGTCTTTGCTTTTTGTGTCAATCTAATAATTCTATGGAAGTACCAGCTATGTCAGTTGATTTTCTTACCAAGAATCCCCTTTTCACCACACCACTAGAGTGAGTGTTGATTCGATCATAACACAAGCTCTATTTTATGTCAATGATTATGCCAGCTTTTTAAAGCATTAGCAAATTAGTCAATTTTGGATTTTTGGGCTGAAATCTATTTTAGACTTTGACTGTTTCTCTGGCTGGAGAGGGTACTGCCTTAACTGGAGGTTTAGTTACCTTCAGTTTTGACTTCGAGAATATGAAACCAAAGGTGCTGCCCTTGCCTTCTTGGCTTTCAAATATAATGCTCCCTCCTTGGGCCAAAACTACCTTCTTGGCCATAAAGAGTCCCAACCCTGTGCCATCAGGACGAGCTTTACGAGCATTACCCGCACGATAGAACTTTGTAAACAGATGGTGATGCTCGTTCTTAGGAACACCAATGCCATCATCTTCTACCCTTAGCTCTATGGTTGAAGGTTTATCTATTAGCTTCACATCAATATGCCCTCCAGCCGGCGTGTAGTAGATGGAGTTGTCGGCAAAATTCATAATTACTTGCCTAATTTTAGTTTCGTCAAGCATTAGATCAGGAAAGTCTTCGGGTTTTTGGTAAGTAAAGGTCAGCTGTTTGGCGTGAGCTGTCTCAATAAGTTGACCGACTTCTTGCTCAACAACCTCTGCTAAGTTAGTTGGAGCCGCTAGAATAATAAACTTACCGGTACGCAAGCGTGAAACATTAAGCAGGTCTGCTATGAGGTAGACCATACGCTGGGAGCTGAAGAAGGCCTGGCCAAGTAGTTTTCTTTGGGTCTCATTCAAGGTACCCGCATCTCCCTCCAGAACCATGCTAGTGTAGCCCTTAATACTTGTTAAAGGTGTACGCAACTGGTGGCTGGCCATACTAATGAAGTCGTCTTTTGTTTCGTCTAATATTTTAAGTTTTTCGTTAACACGACGCAATTTCCTTGTTGCTTCATCAACCTTAGCTTGCAGTGTTAGATTAAAGTCTTCAATCTCTTCAAACCTAAGCGCATTTTGAACAGCCACGGCCAGTTCATTAGCAACAATTAAGAGTAGTTTTTTATCTTGTGAACTGTATGTGTCACCACTTTTCTTATAGCCAAAAATAATGTAGCCCACCAATTGCTCCTTGGTTTTAAGTCGTAGACTTAAAGCTCCCTCGACTGATATAAACAGCTCGTGTAGTGGATTCTGGGCATTCAGTTCATCAACAATTAGCAGGTCTTGGTGCTGCTCTTTAACGTGTGGACTAAGCGCTAATACATTTTCGGGTATTGTCTTATGTGTATGTGCTTCAACGTACGGCTTGTCGTTTCTAAATAGTACAAATTCTATAAACGTACTCTTTAGGGCTTGGCTTAAAACATTCCTGGTATCTTTCAATATCTTATATAAATCTATTTCAGATACTGCTATATTGCCAAGTTTATCCAGTACGTCCTGTGTGTCATATGCGTCTTTGAAAAAAAGGCGATTAGTTATATGATCAAAGAATTTTTTAATGCTCTGAAAACTAAGCACTAGAGGCATTACTAATATAACGCTTAGCAATTGACGCAAAAACTCATGTGACGGACCTTGAAAGAAAATGTTCACAACACCAAATATGAAAATCCCATAAGTAAGAGCCATAGAGCCGAGGATCAATAAGTAGGCCACGGAACGAGCAACTGCAGCCCGGATATCAAATAATTTTTGGGCGACTATTGCATAAGCTATCAAACCCGAAAAGATAATTGAATATAGGGGACTAATAGCAACTAATGCATGGTTTTTAAAAACAACTGGGATAATAAAGTTACTGACGGGAACTAAGGTGAATAATAGAACTGTCCCAGCCAAGAAGTATTGAAGCTGAGTTTTTTTAAGTCCTTGTGCTTTGCGGTATTTATTAATTAGACTAATTATCCCGCCTATGCTAAAGATAACAGCGTGGGGCAAGAATAATGCCATGCCTGGACCCGGCTGCGGTGCTCCATTTTTAAAGCTTATAAACAAATACGGTGACAGTGCTACACAAGCCGTAATTATTGAATAGATAGCAGCAACTACGTATCTTTTCTGACGAAACAAGTTAGAGCTATAATCTGGGAAAACTTTTACCAGGAAAAAGAAAAACGTATTTTGTGTAACAACAAAAAACATGATCCACCTGATCCAGAACAAGGTATCGTGTGCATTTGAAGTATGTAGAGAAAGGTAGTTGGTTACTGACCATCCTACTAAACCAACTGCAAGACCGATGAACATCTTGTTGGTGATACTTCGCCAGTTTTTCGCAAAAACTATAAGGGCAATCGCAGAAGTCGTTAGTGTTCCGGCAATGAGGGCAATAATTTCAATCATAAGTTTATTATTATCAAACCAAGACTAATTCTCGCGACTTTTTGGGTCTTTTATTAATTGAGATAAAAGTATTTGCCTTGCTTTAAGTGTATCGTCTTTGTTGGGCAAAACACCCAAAACATCACTAAATAAAATGTGGCTTCTCATGCTAGGCATATCTTCGTTTAAGGCTATTCTTTTTACTATGTATGCGGCCAATCCACAGACAATACTAACAGTGCCGTACAGATGGGGTCGAGAAACTAGGGTTTTGCCAATTTCTGACAATGATAAAAGATTCCTATATGAAACTCTCTGCGGTCCAACAATTGTCATGGCATATTTTGCCTTATCTTGTTCAGTCATTTCTTTTGTTAGTAACTCTTCGGTTACATCTCCGAGCAAGCCATGGAAAATTTCGGCTGATGGGTCAAGATCAAACCGCTCAATGTCTACCAAAATACTGTCTTCTAGACTCGTTAACATAACAACTGGCACACCGGCCTTCCTGGCACCTAAACGTATTCTCACCTTCATTGCAAAGTTATCAACTACATCAAAAACAACATTCAGTTTAGGATTCTCCTGTATAAAGCTATCGACATTTTCGTCAGTCAAACCATCGGTAAAAATTTTAATATTGGCATAGGGGTTAATCTCATATATGTCTTGAGCTGTCACGGTTGTTTTTGGTTCATCAACACTTGAGAGCCCAACTCGAACTCGGTTTAAGTTTGTTGTTTCGAATATATCATTATCAGCAAGCTTAATGTTATTCGCTGCACCACTGTAGACCAAGGACACAGCAATCCCATTACCGAAAGAAAGCCCGGCTACACCAGCGTTGAATTGTCCCAACTTTTCTTGTTCTTTTTTAGTAAGCAAGTTGCTTGTCCGATTAGTTCTGAGCATATTTTGCTCTTTTTCTGAAACCGTATGCAGTAGTAGCCCCGACCAAGGATAATAAACATAATTCCCTCTTAGCTCGGGATTTGGGTTTGATCGTTCTAAGATAAAAGAATCGAGCTTATTGCGAACTTCTGGTGTGCCAATTAGATGAGCATTCAATATTTCAAAGAGTTCTTTCAGTTGAGATTTGTAAATGTCTTTTGATTTCCAAATTTTCTGATTCTTAAGTTTTTGTAATTCAATTTGGGTATACTGGCCTTCAACTAATATTATTGGCTTGTCCATAGACTTATCTCCTTTTATCGTAGCCATTATTGTTTTATTGTCCAGTTTTGCTTTGTACCAGAGCGAAAATGTGTTGGATCTTCGTATTCCCAGAGATATATAATCGGCTGGGCATCATCACCTATCATTCTGTTAGTCTCACGATATTCTGAACTTTCTTCTATGAGAGTTTCGTGAATAGCTTTTTGTATTTTGGCATTGAGTGATTGGCTGTGAACTATACCGTGCTTAGTTTCAACGTGTATATGCAATCGCTGACGTCCTTCGTTATCATAATCACTTTGCATTGAAAATTTTCCTGTAATTTCAGGGTGTAGACTTTCATTCTGCAATGCGCGCCGCACTGTGTCAGGATATATTAAAAATGCGTAGTAGCTAACACTGAAATCGTTGCGTTCATAGATATAGATAAAAGGCAAGTTCCACAAATTATTATTTATGTTATGTTTTCGTGCTAAGACTTCAATGTCAATGCCCTGTTCAGACAATCTCGTTTGGATCTCCGCACGATTTAGAAGACCACCATAATCCTTAAGATCATAGCGTACTAGTGGTAACCCACTATAAGCAGTGCAAAAAAGATTATTTTCTTCTGCTTCAAAATAAAAAAGCTCGGGGTTATACTGTGCGAATGTTGGTTGACGTTTATCCTCAGGAAAGAGTATGTTGAGTTTATCAACTTCATTTAATGTTCTACGAATCATGATTGATTCTGGGGTTTCGTGAGCCATGGTACCCATGTCCACGGTGCCATAGTGATTGAGTGTGGTTTTAAGAGGGTCCTGGCTAGCGGTTGCTTTTAATACATAGTCACGGAACTTTTCAGAAAAAGCTTCGGCAGAAAAAACAAAACCAAGATTATATTTGTTCCATTTAATACCTTCACGGATTCCGTCGTCAAGTATATCTTTCAAAAATGGTGCGTAAGCACCAATGATAATCTGATCAAAGTTATGACCAAGCTGCTTAACTGCCTTGATTACTTCTTGTTTGTGAATACCTGGAGTAATGATGCTAAGGTTATAGCCACCATGTTCAGCTACAATTTTTAGGGCCTCGTAAGTGAATAAACCACCTATCCAAGCTCCCATTGGGAAAGCGACGATATATAAAGTGCTACGATTTTGTATTGAAAAGTTTGAGCGAAGATATAGTTCTGCTGTAATGGCATACTGCCAGTCTTGTGAGTTTTCTCTGGGGAAATAAAAAGGCTGCCCTGTTGAACCAGAGGTGGTAGAGATAACCCATTGACTCCCAGCAAAATTACCATCCCAACACAGCATTTCTTGAGGGTATTTCCGTAAGTAATTGTCTTTATTAATACATGGGATCTTGAAGAAATCCTCTATTCCCTTAACTTGATTCGGAGAAAAATTTTTACTTTTTAAAAAATCTCTATAGGCAGGGACACGAGTTGTCATGGTGTGGAAAAGTCTAAGCGCTCGTCTTTCTCCACGTTGTCTCCATTTTATTTCCGACTCACTGGATAGCCGTTTTTGAAGCATTTCGATGTTACGATAACCTCTTGGCAAGAGTATATGTTTCATAATTTTTCGTTTCTGTATTATTCCCTGTTATTTTAACACGTACCACATAAAAGATGGTTGCCATAAATACAAAACCCCTGTACATTGTAGCTACCGCCTACAAAAAGTAAACAAATAACTATGTCATTTATTTCACAAAGATTAACATATTTTGATAGTAGTGATTTTCGGACTGCCATGCGTCGGCAAGCCGAACTAGTGAACCCCATAGATTTAAGCATTGGCGTTCCTGAAGAACTAACAGCCGAGCACATCAAAGCCGCCGGTATAGCTGCTATTCAGTCAGATAAAACTGTTTATACCCCTGCTGCTGGGATTCTGGAACTCCGACTGGCTCTTGCCAAGAAACTTAATGAAGAGAATAAACTCAACCATACTGCCGATACCATAACCATTGTGCCAGGGCTTACTACAGGCCTATTACTTGTATACCTGGCGATTTTAGACCCGGGAGATGAAATAATTGTCTTTGACCCCTACTATCCTCCTTATCCGCATCTAGCAAGTATGATTGGCGCCCATGTGGTTTATGTCTCAACTTTGCCCGACTTCCAGCCTGACTTACACGCCTTGGAAGCTAGTATCACTAATCGGACTAAAGTGATTGTTATCAACACACCCAATAATCCGTCTGGGGCAATTTATCCAGAAAGTAACCTAAGGAAGATCGCTGCTATTGCTGAGCGACATAACTTGTTGGTTATTTCTGATGAGATCTATGAACATTTTGCTTATGAAACAGCTCATTTTAGTATCGGTAGTATTTATCCGAATACCATTACTATGAACGGCTTCTCTAAGGAGTACGCTATGACTGGCTGGCGGCTGGGTTATGTTGCTGGCCCTAGTGATATTATTGATGCGATCAATGAACTGCAACAATACGTCGTTATGTCCAGTTCCTCTATAGCCCAACATGCTGGCTTAGCAGCCATTCAACGTCGCCCAGATGTAGTTGCAAAATATAGTTTAAAACGGAAATATGCCTTAGATCGATTGAGACATATGGGCTACAGTATTCACGGCGCACAAGGTGCTTACTATATATTCTTGAAGGCACCTAATGATCTAACTGATCTCGAATTCGTAGAACAGGCTAGTGATCACGGTCTGATTATTGTTGCAGGCAGAGCATTTTCACGACTAAACGGCTTTGTACGCCTGTCATACGGAGCAGACATGGAGACTTTGAAAAGGGGTCTTGACGTTCTTGAAAAAATTACCTCTCTTGACACTTCCCGAGTCGTGCTAGACTTAAAATAGTATGTCTAACACTACGGTCAAGATCGCAATAATTGAGGATGACCAAACTATCAGCCAGATGTACCGCTTCAAGTTTGAATCGGAAGGCTACAAAGTTGAAACGGCAGAAAACGGTAAGTTGGGCTTAGAGCTAGCCGAGGAGATGCAACCAGATATTATCTTGCTTGATCTAATGATGCCAGAGATGACTGGTGACCAAATGCTCAAGGAACTACGGAAAAAGCCTTGGGGCAAAAGTGCGAAGGTTATTATTCTAACCAATATGGGTGAACAGGAAATACCTGCCGAAGTAAAGGCATTAGGAGTTAACGCCGTTATCCTAAAGGCTGACATGACACCTCGCCAAGTAGCGGAATTAGTTAAAAAACAATTGTCAGCTTAATAGTCTATGCCAGCAATTTCTAAACAAACCAAAACAACTTGCATCAAAATTTACTAAGTAGGAGCGGGCTATCCTATTAAATGCTTGTTTTGATTACAGGTCATTACCTATTTAGATATACGTGGTCTCTGATGCAATGGATGCCGTAGGCTGCCCAGGGTTTTTTTAATGATGGCAGTTTGGTCATTTATGCTGCTTACTGCATCGGCTGCATTGCGAATCGACTCAAGATAGGTAACAACACGTATTAAGTAAAATGGGCAAATGGATCGTGCGAGCATGTTGGCTGAGTAGTCTCCCACATGTTGTTCATGCAGCAGTAAGATATCTGCCCATTCCGTAGCACTTAGTTTCTCCGGAAGCTTGGGGTACTGGTCACTGAATGGTGTCCCTGATATAATTTGGAGTTCCTTGGCTTCGGTTCGACGGGCTTGGAGCTTATAGTCGTCAATACCGGGACTGTCCAAGAGTGTCCAGTCGGTTGTAGATGGTGTAAAACGGATTGGTTGAGTGCTTTGCAGTACTGCTCGGGCCTGGTAATAACTTTCCATCTCATCGGTAGCTATACCGATCATCTTTTCGAAACTTGGCTTGTGGATTTTTTTAGGAAGCGCGATCTCCTGAACAGTGAAACTTCCGAATAATGCCTGCATAGTCATGAACACATCGACGCCATAACGAAGGGTTGCCCCTGACCATGGTAGTGAGCACAGATACAGGGCAAACGCGCGCGCGATACCAAAATCACCGGCAATTGGCTGGCGTGGCACATTGCCGGCCGTCAGATAGAATAGCAATGGATATAAAAGATGGTTTGTGGTATTGCCCTCATGCATGTAACGGGAGTAATTAGGAACTACGAAGTCGATGTTTAGCTTAGCAGCAGCGACGTGAGATTCAAGCCACGAACGTTCTAGCGAAGTTACGTCGCCATCGATCAGCATACAATAGGTAAAACCAAGCTTAACAACGCACTCGAGTATGGTGCGTACATTTCTTCCTTTCCCTGTTTGTGAGGTGCTGAGTGAAATCTTTGGATTAGTTGTCTTGATTCCCTGAAAAATTTTTGCTGTGCCATCAGGGCTAGAGTTGTCGCAGTTAATAATAGTAACTGGCTCACCAATTGTGATAGCGTATGCATCAATTTTTTTGACCAAAGCTGCCAGATTCTCGGCTTCATTAAATGTGGCGATGCCTACAGCGATCATTGTTGCTTGCCTTCAGTAGTAATAAATTCAAGTGCTGCTTGGGCATTAGGTGCAAATATTTCTGTGATGCCGATGGTCTGAATGTGACTTACAATGCGGTCGCGTGCTGCTAGACCATGTTGGTTAAGCATGCTTGGCAGTGAGCCGTAATATGTGCCATTGTCGTCAAGCAGTGGTGTAGCCTGGCCGCTTATATGACGGCCAATACGTTCATGCATAACGAGCGTCTGCTGTAAGCCCGACCATGGAGCAACCTTCAGTGAGTTTTCAGTATGGTCAATGCGAACGTGCAGTAACTGTTTTGCTGTGTGGTACTCAGTAGAGCTAGCGATGCCTAGATCGTGCGCTCGAACCCGTAACTTGTCATTCCAAGCGGGTTTATTGTTACTCCTTGCCAAGACGACTGAGCCGAGGTAGCTGTCTGACCGCACTGCTGTAGTGCGAATATCAAAATAATTGTTGCCGCCCTCCACGTAGAGTCTTTCATTGTCGTGACCTAAAAAAATTTGATCGTTACCAACTAGCACATAACCATGTTCATGACAAAGCCGAAAAGCCAGTGTTGTTTTACCTGCCCCTTTTTCGCCAAAAAGAACAATTGCCGAGTTGTCCTGTGGGTCAACAACTGCCGCTGCGTGAACTAGAAACAAATCTTTTACAGACGGGCGTATACACTCAGACATGTACTGTGCTGTGTGGGCAATCGCAATCCCTCCTGCAAATAAGTGGGGCTGACCCGTTATGGAAAGTGCTTGTTCACCTATAAGCTTGGCGGACACGGTGGCCGCTGGAGTAAAATCGATTTGCCCACGAGCTATTGTCTCAAAAGACTTGCCCACCCTAAGGCCAGTTATATTACTTTCTAAATTGGCAAGTGTGGTAGAAGTCAAAAAATCTTGGCCTGATATGCCAATTGTGACTCCTTGGAAGTTAAGATCAATCGAGTTAACATTTTTCATTATGATTTGAACGTGTTGGTCCTAGGTAGGAAGTGGCGAGTTGCCAAAATTATGTCTGTTGTTTGGCGGCCCAAGCCTAAGCTTTCTTCGACGATTCTAGCGGTGACATCACGGTCAACTTCTGCCTCAGTCGATACAACAACTTTTGTTGGGTCAAAGAGGTTGTCGCCCATGTTAGCTTGTATTATTACCTGGCAACGGCTACCAGTCTGTTCGTAGACGTTTTTCGCTATTGCGTCTGCTTGGTAACCAAGCAGCTTGCCAACAAAATACGTTACGTTTTTACCGTGGGGGGCTTCCATAGTATTAGGCCGAAAGCTTGAAATAATGTTATGTGTTTTATTGCCACGGCCCACTGCTCCCTCTTCTCCAAAATCTGTACACGAACCGCCCGTTACAAGATATGGATATGGATTGGGGCTCTTGGTTTGAGTGTTGACAACAACGCGCACAGAGGCGTCGCCGGCAACCTTTTCTTCGGCGTACTGCTGTAGGGTGAGCTCAAGTTCCCGTTCTCGTTCGTAGTAAACTTCTTTGCTTGGAGTTTCGGTGGTTACTTGTGGGATGCACATGGTAGCAGTGATTAGCCGGCCAGTGCGAACGCACATGACTTTGATGTCTTGACCGATATGCGAAAACCGCGGTACTGGCAAATCTTCAGAAGTGTCCTCGTAGAAGTATCCTTCCAGGTCAAGCGCAAGCTTTTCGGTTACTGTCAGTGGCCAATAGCTAATCATGGTTGCGGTGTCGTTAGCACGCGGGGTATCACCACTATACTCAGGTAGATCATCGATATTACGAGGAGCAAACCAGTAGGGACGTGTACTATGGCTTGTGGTTAAAGAGCGCGAATTGTAGACGGAAGGGTCTGCAGTATTCAGGTGAGGCAAGATGCGCTTCAGATAATCACGGGAGGTTTGGTCTTGAATCTCTTCAAGCGGAATGTTCTTATCGCCAAATGACTTACTAGCACGACCCATAAAAATCATGTTAAGGGGTGCTTCAAAAAGCGAGCCTCCAAAACGTTGTATGCATAAGCCACCCACCAGTGCTGCTTTATCAAGGTTATGATGAGGAATAGCTCCAAAGGTTTCTTGGCAATATGTGGCATATGCCATTTCAGTCGCTTCAACTATACCGTCTACGAGTGTGTCTGGATGACCAAGACCTTTGCGTTCAACAACTTCTTGGACCAGTTTATCTGGTGCAACAAAACCAGCATTAATCTCTAATGACATGTGTACTCCTTATCGGCATTAATTACTGTACCAATTGGTCGGGTATCAATTTTCTTGCATACTGCATTTGCCTGCCACGTAAACAGCACGTCGCAAATTGCCAGTGAATTTTCTAGCCCTACGTACTGCTCCTGAACGTTATTTGTTAAAATATCGGCCAGATGTCGCTGTAGATGATTATCTTTTATGAGTTTTTGCGTTGTTTTAGCGGTTATTAGGTCGGTGACAATCAGTTTTGTATGATGAGTGTTGTTGACGTCAAGAATATCAAAAGCAAGATGATATTCACGTTGCGCAGTCCTCACCATGACTGATCGTGTAACTGCTGGGTTTGACCGTATATCATGGTTGCTTAGTCTAAAGTTGCCTAAATATGATGCGAGGGAGATCGTGCAGTCGTTAACCTTACCAGTGACAGTGATGCCTTGATTGTCGTTGCGAGTCGGATCGATATAGCGATGGGGTTGTAACTCTTTGAGTGACTCCAAAGTAATATTAAAGTACTGTAATATGGCGACCATGTGGGGCGTTTCTATGCCCAATGCACCTAGCTCGTAGTCAAAGAACCGTCCATTGTCATTGTCTGATAGTCTATTTTTTGAAAGTTCAATATTGATTTGTAGTGGTGATTCAGCGTTGACTTCGAGCAGCTTCCTTAGCTCGCGCAAAGCCGTAGATACATAGTAACTCTCATTAAGTATAATCGGTACTAAAATACCATTCATCGCAAAACTATTAACGATTTCTAGTAAGGCAAACTTTTCTACAACTGATGAAACAGCCGGTTTCTCAATGAGTACAACTTTTGGCGGGTTTTTGAGTGTATAAAATGCCCACCTCAATGCTGCTGCGTGCTGATCAGCTGGCGTTGATATATCGACAATAAAACTTGTCAGGTCATCCTGTTTTTCTGGGTCAAATAGCGAGAATCGCTTTTGTTCTATCACGTTTCGGAATATGCTGGAATTATATCTTCTATCATAGATGTGGACTTGCGCACCTAGTCTAGTCCAAATTTCAGCCTTTATGGCTCCGATCTTGCCGTATCCGACGATGAGGATATGTTGCATTGGTATAGCTTTCTGCTCGCTATTTTATAATATAGAGGTATAATTTACAAATATAATGTATTATTCAGCACTTATTGGTCAGCCAACTGAGCACAGCGTTTCACATATCTTATATGAAGAGCTGATCAAGGAAGCTAAGATCGAGGTTGTATATAAGCATCTGAAGATTAATATAGAGGTTACCAAACTCGAAGAGTCATTGCGGGCATTTGAGACCTTGCAATTTTCAGGCTTAAGCGTCACGTTGCCTCACAAACTCGCAATCATGCAGCATCTTGATGAAATCGATCCAGTTGCACGGGCACTAGGTGCGGTCAACGTTGTGCAATTAGGTCAAAAGCGAACGGGCTACAACACGGACTGGATTGGTATTGTTGAGTCGGTACGCAGTCACAGCAAGCAACAACTCAACCAGGCAATAATTTTTGGTAGCGGCGGTGCAGCCCGTGCAGCGATTTACGCAGTCAAGCAACTTGGCTGTACAGAGATATATATTTTTTTTCGTGCACATGTTGTTGATCCAAAAACGACTGACTTGATGGAGCGTCAGAAAGATCTCGGTATTACTATGCTACCGTATGAAAACGTTGCGACACGCTTGGACAATGCCGATATTATCATTAATGCGTCATCAGCTGGCATGCTAGGTAATGATTTGACGCCACTGCCACTTACGAGCTTCGACGGCATTAATGTCCAAAGCAAGATATTTCTTGATGCAGTATTTAATCCACTTGAGACTGAACTCATAAGCTATTTCAAAAAGCAGGGTGCACTGACAATAGATGGTCTATGGATGATGATATATCAGGGTATAGCCGCTCTCTCAATATGGCTAAACAAGCAGATTGAGATTGACCATAATAGACTGTGCAACGTCCATGGATCCCTCAAGAAAGAGTTATTGCATGTATAAAGTTGGTGTAAATTTTGATGAGATCTCTGACGATATCCATATTGCTTTAGCTGTCATGAAAAAACAGGGGGTGACATATGGTGAGCTCCGGACTATTGAGGCCAAAAATTTTGTTTTTTGGACCGACGACGAGGTGCAGTATTACAAAACTATTATTACCATGGCGGGCATTGAACTTGTTGCTGCGGCAACACCTCTATTTAAATGGTATCGCACTGCCGATAGTCCGGAAGTGCGGCATGACAATTTTGGTTTTGATCCTCGGCTGAGAGAAGAGGAAAAACGCGCAGTCATTGCACGAACGATTGAAATTGCAACTGCCATGAAAATACCACGCCTTCGTATCTTTTCGGGTCTTGGTTCGTCTGATAAAGCAGGCCCTGTATTTGCCAGCGACCCACTGCTTCACTATGCGCTTGAGCTGGCAAGCAAATACGAGATTGATCTATATCTAGAAAACGAGCCAGTCTGTATAATTCACAACAAACAAGATGTCGTCGACTTCTTTAACCAAGTCACCTCACAACACATGAAATACTGGCTGGACGTGGCCAATCTTATTGAGCTCAACGAGATGGTTGACGATGCATTTTTATCACAAGTCATAGCCAGAGTTGGCTACGTGCACGTCAAAGACTTTATTAACACTACGAAGGGCAGAAAGTACGTTCCTGTTGGGCAGGGTGAAATTAACTACCGCCAAATTTTGGCCGATATTCGTCGTAGCTGCCCACATGAACTGATCATTACTATTGAAACACATGCTAAAATTAATAAGATTGAACATTCTATTGCGTCAATCAAAGGTGTGAGATTATTACTGAAAGATGGGGAAGTATAGTCATGTCAGACCGAATAGTAATTGAAGCAATCCCGGGTATCCCCTTTATAGCAGAGGGAGACGATATTGGACTTATAATCGTTGAGGCTGCTCGACAAAACAGATTTGATTTTAATGATGGCGATGTTTTGTGTATCGCGTCAAAAGCAGTATCTACGGCTGAAGGAAGGCAGCTTTCACTTGAGGATATTGAAGTGAGTGAGGTTGCCAAAAGTATACACGAGCAAATTCCGCGTAAAGACCCGCGTGCAATTCAGGTCATCCTCGATCAGACTGGCCAGCCTGACGGTAGTAGAATTGACCTCGACACAAACTATATTGCAGGGTGGCTGCCAAGCGGCATGCGCTTGACGAGCTCAGGGGTGGACAAGCTAAGCGCTAACGAGGTTATCCTCTTACCAGAAGATTCGGATAAAAGTGCCAGGGCTATTGGTAAAACTCTCTTAGATCAGACTGGTGTACGCGTTGCAGTTATCGTGACTGATAGTGACGGGCGGGTTGACAAGACGGGTTCAACGCAACTTGCCATTGGTCTGTACGGTGTGCCTGCGCTGCGTGTTAATGAATCAAAAGATAGTAGTGGTAAGATTTCAGTAGCCGAAGAAACGATTTGTGACCTTTTAGCTGGCTCGGCTGCACTAATCATGGGTCAGCGCGGGACTAACAAGCCAGCAGTTGTTATTCGTGGCTATCAGTATGGGTTTGATGAGAATAGCTCAATTAACGACGCGCTTAGCCGTAAGCCGCAGTAGAAGCTTACATATCTTATTTCACATAAGATAAGCAAGCCTACTTCTAGGCCATGTCATACAGCTGGATAGCAACGCTGGTGGGTTTGTTATATCTGCGAATGGATACTCACCACAACTTTAGATTACGAATGGGTCAACTGTAATCGCAAATAGTAAGTTAGGACCTGACTTGACCACTTGCTACGGTTTAGGAGCAATCTCCAGATGACACACGACATTTCCGGGACACTAATGCCCTAAGATTTAAGCATTACATAGTGGTTATGCAGTAACTTACGGCCTAAACTTTAGTGAGCTGTAAGGTGTTATTTACTAAAGCCGGCGAATGACATTCTTGCCTACACGGCATGAAAATGTGACTAATGCAATAAGTCATAAAGTCTTAATCTGTTATTGTAATATTTGTGGTGGGTACTAATTTGGTCAACTCAGGAGTAAGTTAGGAGCACAAAGATACTCCGGTTATTACAAAAAATTGACTAAAAAGCTATTCTAGTATAAATTCTGCTTAGTGAAGCCTGTTATGAATAGTGATTTTGGTCAGTCTATTGAGGTATTTTTGAATGGCCAAAAAAACTGTAAAACTAGTGCCATAGATTGTATAGATTATCATTACATACGCCCGGTGCTACGTTATATTGGGGCAGTAGCATCACCTTACGATCATCGGGATTTCTTTCGTCAGTGGCTTGCTGAGACAATAAGCTTGCACGAGAATCCTGCAGTTACTGTAAGTGGCGCTGCTGATTATGCGTGGTTGCTGCCCAATTCTCCACTCACGCTTGCGTGTAACAACAAGCTTACCCCAGGAATGTTAACAGTTGTTGATGGGTGCACGACACCTTTGACTGCCTGCCTAGAATTTGCACAATCAGTGCCTGCTTTCGCGGTTCGTAAGGTTCAGTCTAATATCCCAAACGGGCTTGGTGTAAAGGACCAAGATGTAATTGTAACTGATGCATTCTTGACGCAGTTTGCTGATGCAACACACAGGAAGGCTGTGCTTCATGCCTGGCGTTCTAGTCTGGCTCAAGACGGAACCATTATTACCACGGTGCAAGTTCGTCCGGCCAATGGTCAGCGGTCAGCCACAAAGGAAGTGTTTTTATTGGCAACGACACAGCTCTATGAGGAGAGTCCTTACCCGGATGCCTTAAGACTTTCTAGTTCTGATTTTTTGGGCATGGTAGGGCGCGTTGCAGGAACCAACCATACGAAAATATATGCGTCAGAATCGGAGCTAATGGAAGAAATTAGTGGGTCTGATCTCACTGTTACTCATATGGAAGCACATCAAGTTTACTCTAAAAGCTCACAGCGCATACTTGAGTATAGGGGCCTAGTTATACAAAAGTAGGCTTAAGAACAAAATCTTTGGCAAATCATTGATACTTTATTGAATACCGTTATCTCTCAGCCCCTCTCTGTTTTTGGAATAATGAATAGGCTTCTTTAAACTCTTCACTAAAATCTTTTGGCACAGCATTAACAGGAAACCATGCAGCATCAATTAATTCGTGATTAGGAACCAGTTTTTGGGCCTTAAGATTAGAAGGCCCCGTGCTATAGAAACAGCTTACCTTAAATAGAGTCGGTATATCGTTATACATAAAACGATTAAGAAAAATCAGTGATGACTGTTTTATAGATATTCCAAGTTCTTCTTGTAATTCTCGAACAAGTGCTTCTTGATCTGTTTCAGATCGTTTCGCTCCACCGCCAGGTAGAGTCCATTCTTGCATGCCAAGCCAGTTACGTACGAGGAGTACGTGCTCATCCACCATAATAAGTGCACGCACCCTGGCTCTTCTTTTCTGAGTACCATAAATGCGCTGGGGTATGACAGACATTAGATATATAAACTTGCCTAAATTTATATACAATTCCCTAATTTTTTTTGAATGATTTATGATCATATTTCTAGGCCACTCTCCAGAAAGACTTATAATTGTTCACCATGGAGTATCGCAACAAGTGCTAACCCAATAGCATTACCATATGACGCTGCAATACTATAATCGCTGCGTATTGTTTGAGGAGTCATCCTAAAAACGACTTCATTCATAATCCTTGTGCCATTATACATAGTTAGGCCACCGACCTTAGGACCCAAAGCTTGTTCTTTTTCCCCAAGTGCAATAAAAATAATTTCTTCCTACGATATAAAAACGAAGTGATATTTCAAACTTGATTCATTATCGCTATTGATAGTTATCTGATATTGTCCAATACTTAAGGTATGAAAATAGCCATATTAGGTTTCGGACTTGAGGGTAAATCCGCCTATGAATACTGGCAGAGTTCAGAAAATGAGATTACCATTTGTGACCAAGATGAATTAATTGATTTGCCCGATAAAACTTCTAGTCAATTAGGCACATCTTACCTTACGGGCCTTGATAAGTTTGATTTAATTGTCCGCAGCCCAGCTATTCATCCTAGCCACATCGTAGAAGCTAATGACCAAAATATATTGCAAAAGGTTACGACTGTTACTAATGAGTTCCTGCGTATTTGCCCTTCTAGAAATACTATCGCTATTACTGGTACAAAAGGTAAGGGCACAACTGCTACTCTAGTCGCTAAAATGCTTGAAGCTGACGGCAAGCGAGTTCACTTAGGTGGCAATATAGGCTGGCCGGCCTTAGACCTTTTGAAAAACAACATTCAACCCGAAGATTACATTGTTCTAGAGCTATCTAGCTTCCAGCTAATCGACTTACAATACTCGCCGCATATCGGGGTTTGCTTAATGGTTGTACCAGAACATCTGGATTGGCATGCCGATAATAATGAGTACATTACTGCCAAAACTCGGCTCTTCAGCCACCAGTTATCAAGCGATATAGCAATTTATTTTGCAGATAATGAGACCTCTAGACGTATTGCGACATCTGGCGAAGCAAAAGCCATCCCCTATTTTGCTCAACCCGGAGCTTTTGTTGAAAAGAATGACCTCAAAATAGATGGACAACTTATCTGTCACCTTAATGAACTTAAACTACTCGGTGAACACAATAGGCAAAATGCCTGTGCCGCCTTAACGGTAGTATGGCAAGTCACTCAAGATAAAGAGACAGCCCGTTCAGTTCTGAGCACTTTCAGCGGATTAGAACACCGTCTGGAGTTCGTCAGACAATTAGATGGGGTTAAGTATTATGACGACAGTTTTGGGACTACTCCTGAGACCGCTATGGTAGCTATCCAGGCCTTTAACCAGCCAAAGGTTGTTATTCTTGGTGGCTCTGACAAAAAAGCCAGTTATGACCAGTTAGCAAAGGTTGTACAAAGCAGTAACGTGCGATCGGTAGTTTTGATCGGCTTAATGGCACCCAAAATTCAGGCCGCCCTGAGTAGTATTGGGTTTAGTGACTTTGTCTCTGGTGGCCCAACAATGCCCGAGGTAGTAAGAACAGCTCGTGTTCAGGCACAAGTTGGTGATGTCATTTTGTTGTCGACAGCCTGTGCCAGTTTTGACATGTTTAAAAACTACAAAGATCGTGGTGATCAGTTCAAGAAAGCTGTTTTAGCACTTGCTTAACTTGTTTAATAATCAGTGATTCGGGTTGTATTACTGATGCTTTACCGGCTACTAGAGCTTTAATTTCTGCTTCGATCCAATGATAATGAGTACAACCAAGTACAATTACATCAGCATTTTGGTGCAATAGTTTATTAATCCGGCTAGATATTTTTTGTTGGTCGATAGCTTTATGCTCAATCATGTAGGCCCAATCTGAGCAGTCGGGTTCCAAGACCTTAATCCCCTTTGCATAGGTTTCCTTAAGCCAGGAATAACGTTTACTTGCTAGAGTCGTTGGTGTGGCACAAACCGCTATTATGCCGCTTTTAGTAAGAGTGACGGCCGGCTGAATCATTGGCTCGGTGCCAACTAGAGGTACTCTAAAAAGGTGGCTAAGCTCATCCATTAAAGTAGTTGATACGGTATTACAGGCTACCACAATTAAATCACAGCCAAGGTCAATTAAATTCTGAAAGATCGGCATGATAAAACCAAGTATTTGCTCGGGAGATTTAGTCCCGTAGGGAAGATGTTGTTTATCTTCACGCAGTATTATCTCGTGCCCCCGGAAAGCCTTTTTTAGGGCATTGGCAACACTTAAGCCGCCAACACCTGAGTCAAAAACGCCTATTTTCATTATTTAAGAGTTGCTCTACGAGCAGCCAGAATAACGTTTTCAAACAGAGCACAAATCGTTAGTGGCCCAACACCGCCCTTGGCTGGCGTAATAGTTAGATCTTCACGCTCATAAACTTCAGGTGCAAGATCACCAACCGTTTTACCCGACTCACTTGCCACACCTGCATCAATGACAACTGCATTTTGCTTAATCATTGCCGGATAAAGAATTGCGGGACTGCCCGTGGCTGTAATAATTATGTCTGCGTCCGTTGTATGCTTGGATAGATCTTTGGCACTTCTATCTATTGACTCAACAGCTATGCCTGAGGAATCTAGAATCTTTTCAAGAGGAGCACCAACAAGTTTGCCGCGCCCAACGAGTAAAACCTTTTTGCCACGCAAGTCAATATTGTAGCCTGAAAGAAGCCACAAGATAGCCATCGGTGTAGCCGGCTCAAATTGTGCATTTCGGCCTAAAGCATCAACGTCCTTTTCAGGTGCAACAAGATTAACAATTTCATCAGTTTGGGCTGGTACATCAAGCGGCAGTTGGACAATAATGCCATGGACTGTCGGATCTTTATTTAACTTGTTAAGTACGTCTGGCACCTCGCTCTGCTTGATACGATAAATATCTACAGCTATTGAAATGTCTGCCCCGTAACTTTTTTTTAGTCTTACGTAGGTGTTTATAGCAATATTCTCGACTGTTACGATTATCGCTAGTTTAGGAAAGACCCCGAGAGTTTGTCCTAGGGTTCGTGCTTCTCTACTCTGGCGTTCTTTAATATAGCCAGCTAATTCTTTACCACTGAGTAATTTCACGTTTGATATTATAGCGCATAACTTGCCAAAACAGAGGTGATTGGGTAAAATTGTTACGTTGAAATACAACATGGGCCGTTAGCTCAGTTGGTAGAGCAGGGGCCTCTTAAGCCTCTTGTCGTGGGTTCGAGTCCCACACGGCCCTCCAAAAACATTTTTTTAAACTCAATCGAGCAATATATCGGAAAAATTATCTGGGTTGACTACACTAAACTTGTAGTCCGGGTACATCCTACTAAAAGCTAGTGGTAGGCGAATAGTCTTTTTGATATTTATCTTACATTCATAAGCCCTAAGTACATCAGATTCTTCTTCGATAATATCAACTTCACGCTGATCATTATTACGCCAGTAATAAGATCGAACCCGGCGTTCATGTGCCTGAAGATACTTAAGCCTCTCAATAACACAGAAGTTTTCCCATAAAAAACCGATATCATCACGAGTCTCAAGTGGTTTAAAGTTTTCAATGATTGCGTTACGTATACCAAGATCAGTAAAGTAAATCTTTCGTAATCGCCCCACTTCCACTCGCTGGTTGCGTCTGTACTGACCACGCCTTTGAATTATGAAAGCCTTTTCAAGTAAATCAATGTAGCGCATGACAGTTTCTTTGGATACTGACAATTTACCGGCCAGTTCACCATAGCTTACTTCTTGACCAATCTGATAAGCTAACAGTCGTAAAAGATCATTGATGACGGTTTGATCAAACATAACCTGTGGCCCAAAGGCATCACGATAGACATAGTTATTAGCTATATTACTAAGCCTAGTATGGGCGGCTTGGGCAGATAGTTGCCATATAGCTGGATAACCACCCCGATCAAGCATGGTTCGCCAATTACCATCCATTTCTAGACGATTCTTTGACACTTCACTTATACTGAGCGGATACAACAAAATCTCCTCTGATCTACCAGTAAGCGGTTCGGCTATCTTATTGGCTAAGTCTAGGCTTGATGAGCCTGTAACTAGTAGATTTATGCCTGGGTAAGTATCGTGAATGAGCTTTATTGTAATTCCTATATTCTCTACTCGTTGCCCTTCGTCAATAACTACAAGGTCAGCATCTCCAATGTAGGACTTTAATTCAACAGCTGATTTGTTACTTAGGCTAATAACTACGTCTGGATCATCGCAATTCAGATATAGGGGTGCTTTAAACCGTTTTGCTACTTCCTTAGCTAAAGTTGTCTTGCCTACCTGACGAGCTCCGTAAAGAATGGCAATAAGCCCATTAGAAAGAGTATCTTCAACATGCTTCTGTTCGTGTCTTTGAATGTACATAGCTACAGTTTAGCATAAAACTCCGATTAACGCGAGTCTAATAGCGGAAAAAGGTACTTTATCGCGAGTGTTTATGCTTTTATTTGTTATGCTTCCTCCTGTAGATAGTTAACTGTACCGCCTATATACTAGTCCCATATCTGACATATTCTTGTATAGCAACAATATGTCAGGATAGATCGAGTGCCAGATCAGGGAATCATGGCCCTCCAAATTTTTATTGACTAACTTAGTCTTTTTTCCTACTATTTACTTGTGACAGATTTAGTAAACGTTCATGACCTTAAGACAAATTACTCTAAGTATTTAGAGAGAGTAGCTGATGGGCAAGAAATACTTCTTGGTAAACATGGCAAGGTTGTAGCTAAGATTATTCCTATAGCCAAAGCTCAGGAGCCACGCATTCCAGGTGCGCTTAAGGGTAAGGTGTGGACGAGTGATGATTTTGACAATCCAATGACCAATCTTTGGAGTGGTTTAGAGGTTAAGTAGAGTGATTATACTTTTGGATACCAACGCTTTTATATGGTGGGTGGCCGACGATAAGCGTTTAGGAGCCCGAGCAAAAGAACTCATTGCTAATCCTTCAAATAAAGTCTATGTGTCAAATTTAAGCATCTTTGAATGTAGCATCAAGGTCAGACTTGGTAAATTAAAAGTTGATTTTACTGACATTGATAAAGAAATTTCTGAGGGTAGAATTTTAGAACTACGGTATGATACGTTAGCCGCTAGACAATTTGTGAGCCAAAATAACATGCCTCATGCCGACCCTTTTGACTTCGCTATTACTGCTCAAGCAATTTCCAAGCGTATGACGCTTATAACTAGCGACGGTAATATCCTTGGCTCTGGATTAGATAGCCTCCAAGTTATAGATGCGCAAATTTGATTGATTATCTTTGATTTCAGTTGCGATAACGTCTACGTTGGCTCTTCAAAAGTTGATAACAGATGAGAATTAGTCTCTAAGATAACGGCGTTGTTTTTTAGAGCTTCATCCTTTTTTGTTACAAAGTTCTAATCATTAGTGGTCTATAGAGTTGAATCCATAAAGTATACGATTGACACCCTAAAGCATACGTGTAGTATAAAGATAGTTAACGATAAAAATAAAAAATATATAAGGTATTCATGAATAAACATATGTAACGAGTCAGATTGTTTGGCGCTGTTTTAGCAGTAGCACTTTTCGGTAGTTCAACGGCCTTCGCATTATCAGCCCAATTAGGAGGTTCTCAACTAAAAGCCTGCCAAGATAGTCAGGATGCTATTAGCGCTATTATGGCTCGGATTAATGCTCGTGTTCAAAACCAGAGTGCATTGTTTGGAACTATAGCTAGCCGTACTGAGAGCTTTTATGCTAAGCAAGGTAAAACCTTGAGTAACTATAGCCAGCTGGTTGCTGCCGTCAACGCTGCTCAGGCTCAAGCTAGTAGTAGCTTTAATACTATGAAGAGAAACACCACCGGCTTTAGCTGTTCGGCCATGTCCTTACCGCCTGCGCCAGCTGCACCACCACCATCAGCTATGCCGTTACTCGCTCCATCAACTGCTCCGCCCTCATCGTCAATGCCTCCGCCATCAACTGCTCCGTCATCTTCCATTGCACCATCATCTGCTCCTATGTCATCGTCATCTTCAACGCCATCGCCTTCGTCGTCAGCACCGCCACCGTCATCGTCATCTTCAACGCCATCATATTCAGCGCCAACACCTTCAGCAGCACCGCCACCGTCGGCGCCAACACCTTCAGCAGCACGACCGTCAGCACCATTACCTGCTAATGTCCCCGTACCTAAAGGTATAGTTAATGATTTTCAAAGTTCTCTGAAACTAGAGATTAGCTATCTACAGAACTATCGCGTAGCAGTTAAGAATCTGATTGTTGGGGTCGCTTCAGCTCAAGGAGTAACGTTATCCGCGTCGAGTAAACCGCCAACTACAGGAGGGCAATAAAAATGAAAAAGCAACAATCGGGCTTCGCTATCATTGAACTGTTTATAAGTATAGTAGTCATAGCTGTTATAGTCGGTATCGGCTACTTTGTCTGGCATGGCCACCAGGCTACTACAAATAAATTAGGCTACAAGTCACCGGCAGTTGCTACGCCCACGGCACCACATATTAACAGTTCGTCTGACCTAAACAGTGCGCTGCAAGCGTTGAATCAAACCAGTGTTAGCTCAAGTAATACGGATAGTAGCCAGTTAAGCACGCAAGCAAGCGGATTCTAATTACCGCCCTATGGTAGTTAAAAACCGGCAATAAACAGACCAAAACTCCCCTGTATTTTTGTTGAAGTTATTGCTACGATGACCCCTCCATTAATGGTTATGATTAAGCTCCATGGGTTTTTAACTCGGATGGATGAATTAAAAATTCAATAGCTAATATACTTTGTTTAGGTTATTGGTAAGCAACCACCCATTAGTATAAGTCCATGGATTCGACCACAAATTCTTATATATGCTTATAATGTAAGTTGCTACTCTTAAATTAATGATTAATGATTAAACTTAGATTTTTATTGCAAAAAACCTTCAAAGATAAAGAAGGGAGTATAGTTATTGGCCAGTTCCCTAACCTGCCGCTATTTGGCTGGATTTTATTACAAATAGTAGCGCTTAATATACATAAAGGTCATGCCAGGACTGCTTTCCAAGATCTTGCGATGGCATCCCTCTTTACTTGGTCTTACCTGGAAATTACCGATGGGGCAAATTATTTTAGAAAACTGTTGGGCTTCGTAATAATGATAGTGGTTGTAGTCAGCTACTTTACGGGTTAGGCGTCTTGGATGCAGTTTTTGAGATAAAGAGTGCATTATCTTAAATCTAGAGCCAGCTAATTTTTAAAAAACCTACCTGATATTTAAAGCTTAGGAAGAGCTTTTAATCGATTGACTTTTGGCAAACATAAGTATAACAAAAAGTCCTGACAGCTGAAGAGTTTAAACATAACCGTAATGGAGGGCCATTGTAGACTTTACTGCGACAAAAATTCACACAAAAAACGTTTATATAGCATTAGTAGTAACCCTAACTTAATTGTATAGTATTAATACCGATTAAAGAGGCGGCTAAATGGCTAGCGAAGAGGGAAGAACATTCTGGCTTGATAAAGCTCTGGTACGCGACTTAGCTTCTCCTGACATTGAATTACGCGATGAAGCAATGTCGCAGCTTCCAGAAGCACTTAGTAGAGCAGACGTATCAGGTATTGCTATTCAGGTAAGCCTAGTTCCCGGCGCTGAGGCTATAAGACAAGGTGAAAGGCTAGGAAAAGAAGTACTATTTTATTTAGGGTGTACCGCGTTGATAAGAAGAGATGATTTAGTTACGGCTGGAAGCGTAGCCAACGAATTACGCGCAAGAGGCGACTTAGTGGGTTTCGTTATCCTCTCATACGAGCTAAGAAAAGCTAAAAGAAATATCGTTAACAATATGCTAGCTACTGGGCCAACCGATAGCTAGGCAGCTGGTTGAAGACTAACAATAAATAAGCCGTAACTTCGACTAATCTTTGACGAACTTAACTCTACGATGGCCCGCCAATACGATTAGTTAACGGTTGACTGTCGACATGTCTGGATAGCGATCACCTACAAACGAACCCTTAGGAGCTGCTGTCTCTAATCGATCTATATCTTCTTTGGATAACTCAATATTTATAGCCGCTATATTCTCTTTTAAGTACTTGGTATGCTTAGTGCCAGGTATTGGAACAATGTCGTCGCCTTGAGCTAGTACCCAGGCTAGAGCCAGCTGCCCGGCAGTGATACCTTTTTCATCAGCAATTTCTTGCACCTTTTTGACCAAGTCTAAATTCTTTTGAAAATTTTCGCCCTGGAAACGCGGCCAACGTCGCCGACTATCATCTAGGTCAAGATCTTCAATAGACTTTATCTGGCCTGTTAAGAAACCTCTTCCAAGAGGACTATAGGCTACAAAGCCTATGCCGAGTTCACGAACAGTTTGGAGTATTTCATCCTCAGGATCACGTGACCATAGGCTATATTCTGTTTGCAGTGCAGTAATACGATGGATTTTGGCAGCTCGCTTTATTGTTTCTGGAGCTGCTTCACTCATGCCGATGTAACGAACCTTACCTTCTCTCACAAGCTCAGCCATAGCTTGAATAGTTTCTTCTATCGGCACAGTGGTGTCTACACGATGTTGATAATATAGGTCAATATAGTCAACTCCCAAACGCCGCAAACTAGCCTCACAAGCTTTCTTAACATAAGCTGGTTTACCGTTGACGCCGACAAAAGTACCATCTCCTAGACGTTCGTTTCCGAACTTTGTCGCAAGGATCACTTGATCACGTCGACCCCTAATAGCTTTACCAACTAACTTCTCGTTTGTAAATGGACCATACATATCGGCAGTATCTAAAAGGGTTATCCCGTTATCAAGCGCATAAGCAATGGTTCGAAGTGCTTTATTTTCATCACGATCTCCATAGAAGTCACTCATACCCATACAGCCAAGCCCTAGTGCAGATACAGTTAAATCGCCTAGCTTGCGTTGTTTCATTACGTATACCCTCCTTCTGACTTATTAGTCTTTTTAATATTATACTGCTCGCCTGTACTTTAGACGCAACAGCATGCACGATGACTCTCCATAACTTCACCTGTTATGGTCTACTTCGTAAAATACAAGAGGGTTGTTGGATCAATGATGGTCCGTTGGATAGTGCATCTACCACTCGTGGTATTTGATGAGGCTAAGCATGCGCTCTGGATAAGCTTAATTCATTATGATCAATTAGTCTGAGAGGCTGGGTATTATCATACTTTCAGCCAATATTCAGTTGGTTTTTCTAACATTAAATGATGATCAAGTATAATAAATGCAGATTATGAAGAAATTTCTATTAGTTGTTGGAACACTGTTTGTGGTGGGCATTTCGGCTTTTGGTTTGCGTAATGAAAAACCTAGAACACTGGTAGCATCAGCTACGACTAGTAGCAGTAATCCTTCTGGCTCAACTACAAATAATAACCAAACTCCCCCGGCTACAACTTTTAAAGATGGTACTTATACCGGTAGCGTAACTAATGCCTATTATGGAAATGTACAGGTTCAGGTTAATATCAGTAGCGCTAAAATAACTGCCGTCCAGTTCTTACAGTATCCAAATGATAACCCGACGTCATCGGGTATTAATCAGCAAGCAATTCCCTATCTTCAACAAGAGACCCTTCAAGCCCAAAGCGGGCAGGTCAATGTTATAACAGGAGCGACCTTCACCAGCCAAGCCTTTATCCAGTCTCTGCAGTCAGCCCTTCAACAAGCCTAAATGTCTGATGAAAAAAACAAAAATATGTATGGGGATGCCGATAACGGTTGAGATTGTAGATGGTCAGCATATTGAAGAGGCCATAAACGATCTGTTCATCTTTTTTAGATCAATTGATAAACGCTTCAGTACTTACAAAAAAACCAGTGAGATATCTCAAATTAATGCTGGTTTAGCTCCATCAAAATGGAGTCGTGACATGAAAAAGATATTCGATCTGTCCAAGCAAACTCAACAACAGACTGGTGGTTATTTCAATATCTTTCACCTGGGAAAATATGACCCCTCTGGCCTAGTAAAAGGCTGGGCAATTAATAAAGCTGCGGCTAGCTTACGCCAAAAGGACTTGACTAACTTCTATATAGAAGCAGGTGGAGATATTCAGGTCAATGGGTATAATTCAAGCCACCAACCATGGACTATTGGTATTCGCAATCCTTTTGATTTAAATGAAATTGTTAAAATCGTTCAGCTTGAGACTCAAGGGATTGCTACATCTGGCAGTTATATAAGAGGTCAGCACATTTATAATCCATTAAAGGTTGATGATCCCGTTGATTACGTCAAAAGTCTAACGGTTATTGGGCCCGATGTTTACGAAGCTGATCGTTTTGCAACAGCCGCGTTTGCAATGGGAAAAAATGGCATCGACTTTATTGAGGGTCTTTTGGGCTTTGAAGGATATATGATTGATCAATACAAAATGGCAACCTTTACCTCAGGCTTCGAAAGGTATACTAAAACTAATGCTTAAACTGGTCGATAATCTGTTAGATAAAATAACTATGTACCGTTTGGTGCTCTATTACTTGATTGGCTTATTGCTTATAGCTGCTCTAGCCGGCCAAATTGGATACTTAAACTACAGCCCGGCAGCAATTGTTTTTTCCAGTCTGATACTAGTAATAATCTCTTGGCTAAGCAATAAATTGTTCGCCAGCATTTTTAAGGCACCGACCAATACCGAGTCAGCTCTTATAACGGCTTTGATCCTGGCATTAATAATTTCACCGGTTAATGCGCTTAGTGGTGTCTGGCTACTAATAATAGCCGCCCTGCTGTCCATGGCTTCTAAATATTTGCTGGCTGTTAACAAGAAACACATCTTTAACCCGGCAGCAATTGCTGTAGTAATAACCGCTATAGTTACCGGTCAAACAGCCAGTTGGTGGGTTGGTACCCCAAAACTATTGCCATTCGTAATACTTGGCGGCTTGTTGCTAACACGTAAAATCCATCGTGGGGGCATGATAACCACTTTTCTGGCCACCGCTCTGGGCACAACAACCATTTATGCACTGTTTTCTAACGAAGATATGGTTCTTTATCTAAGGCGTACTCTTCTTAGCTCGGCTCTTTTCTTTCTGGCATTTGTTATGCTCACCGAGCCATTAACCTCGCCTTCAACTAAAAGAAAGCAGCGTTGGTATAGCCTTCTGGCTGGTGTTTTATTCCCGCCTCAAGTGCATTTTTTTAGCCTCTACTCAACCCCACAGTTGGTACTAGTTATTAGTAATCTCTTCTCTTACATTGTTAGCTCGCGAACTAAATTATTGCCAAAGCTAATCCATAAAGAGCCGTTATCTGAAAATATATTCAACTTGCGTTTCAGACCAAATCAACAGTTGTCTTATAAGGCTGGTCAGTACATGGAATGGACTTTGCCCCACGCTCATCCTGACTCACGCGGTAACCGACGTTATTTCACCCTTGCATCATCACCAACCGAAAGCGATATCTGCCTGGGTGTTAAGTTTTCTCCAGATGGTGGTGGTAGTAGCTTTAAAAAAGCTTTGCTGTCCCTCACTAATTCCGGAATAATAAGCGCTTCGCAGCTTGGTGGAGACTTTGTTTTACCAAAAGACCCCAATCTTAAAATTGTCTTCATTGCCGGCGGCATTGGTATAACTCCTTTTCGAAGTATGCTCAAGTACTTACTAGACAAAGATGAGCAACGGACAATTAGTATTCTATATAGTGCTAGTTCAGCTACCGATTTTATCTACCGAGATATTTTGGATACAGCCAGCCAAAAGTTATCTACTAAGGTTGTTTATACCTTATCTGGGCCAAAAGATATCCCCCCCGAATGGCATGGTAAAAGAGGTAGTATCAGTGCCTCAATGATCAAAGAAGAGATTCCGGATTATGCGGAACGGCTATTTTATATTTCGGGGCCTCAATCAATGGTCGAAACAGTACACCATATATTAAAAAATGAGCTGAGTCTTGGTGGTCAGCAAATTAAGACCGATTTTTTCCCTGGATACGCTTAATTTTATTCGGAGGATCTGGCTAGATAAACTAAGCCGCGATTTTGCTTGGCTGTACTATTTCTTGATACGGTCTAATGTACGGCCTGTTCAATAAAATGCTTTGAGCATCTGAAATACTTAAACCAAAGGCATCGACTTTATCGGGCATCGAACAAGCTGCTGCCCCAAATGCAAAGATTTGTTCTTCGTTAAGACCAAACCGTCTGTTGTCGTCAATAAAAATTAAAGCTTCGGTTGGGCAATTAGGATACCCTTGTCTTGTACCTAAACAGCGTAGAACTAGTGCTCCTCGGTCTCCGTCTTTAACATTGCGACTTTCGTCTGCAACTAGCCTCTCCCAGCCAAGTCGCTTGCATAAAGTTGCCAATGCCCCACTATTGCTAATTGCCTGAGCTAGATTTGGCTTAAAAAAGCAACTAAACCCAATCGGTAGCGGATCCTCTTGGTCAGATAAGCAGTTTTGATCATCTTGAACTATGTCAGCATCGCCTTTGGCGAATGCTATTTCTGTTACGGTCATTTTGGTTTCCTCTTTTGTCTTAATTTATATATTTAATTATATGCTCCTTGTAAAGACATGCTTCTGGTCTAAGCTGTTTTATCGGTAGCTATAAAGATATGGACATCTGCCCAAAAACATTTTAGTTTGCTCTCTAACGATTCTAGCTGACTGCTGCCTGTCTGTAATCGCGACCAACAAAATCAAAGTAAGAGTGGCTCAGTGGCCGGCATTGCACTTCATGAATGGTGTACATTTTTTACCTCCGTATCGTGGTTAGTACACTATCTAAAGCATAATCGTCTCTTCCCCTATCTTCTATGAGTTATTTCACAGCTTTGAGTTGAAACTAAAGCAATCTTTTGATTTAGAGCTTGGATTATCCAACCAGTAGCTTAACTAAATTGAAAAATATGTTCAGTTTGTTCTAGGTAAAAGACTGAGTTAGCCTGTTTCAGCTATTTGTCTTTAAAAACGCTGGTAGATACAAAAACTAAATTGTAAGCCATTTTCGGCAATTGGCCCTCTTGACGATACTAATTTAAAATTTGTCTCATAGGGAGGGAAAAACTTTGTGCAATGAAAGTCCGTCTCAATTTTTGTCAAATAAAGCTCGTCAGCCAGATCAATGGTAGTCTCAAATAATTGAGCGCCGCCGCCAACCCAAACATCCTGAGTGCTATTTCTCAAATATTCTCTGGCATCTTTAACCTTCTCAAAGCCGTCCCGTAGTAACTCATCCTTAGTTGTGGCCACTATATTGCGTCGATTAGCTAGAGGATGCTCTTGTTCTTGGTACCAACCATAGCCCATCAATAGATTACCGCCAGTTGTTTTATTTCTAAAGTAAGCAACATCTGTCGGCAATTTACCTTGCCACGGTATGCCGTTTTCATTAGCCAAACCACGCCTGATATCTATTGCGGCAATGAATCGAATCATAGCTTAACAATAAGCGGCCGTATTGAATTCAGCAAATAGAATGAGCCAGTAATCAGTAGCAATGGCTGAGGACAGCTTTTGAGAGTTACTAGGGCATGTCTTGGATCTTTGACAACAGTTACGTTATTAAACCCGATGCTTTGACAAAAAGCTTGTACTTGGAAAGGGTCAACCGACTTTTTGGGCATATCTTGTTCTGCCTGAAAAGCGGTCACAATAATCCTTTGACTGATCTTTAAAAGTTCTGTCATAGCTGATTGCCATCGAGAAGCAGAGCCTTCAACAAAGGCAACCAAAGCCGCTATTGGCTGATCAGGATAGAGATCGTCAATACTTTTAGCTAAAACACTTAATTTTTGAGAATTATGTGCCCCATCAATTATCAATGTTTGCTTACCTAGGCGAATACGTTCCATCCTGGCCGGAATATATACTTCAGCAGCTGATTGGATCTGTTCATTTGTTAGCGATGGCCTACCGTCACGATTCAGAACATAGTCTACCGCCTTTTTAGCAAGACTGAGATTACGTTGTTGGAATAATGGCAAACCAGTTATGGCAATCCGTTGAGATGGACCAACAATTTGTAGCTTTGCTTCCTTGGCAGCACAAATTTGTTTTATGACTGATAGGACTGTTTTGGTTTGTTGGTTCATGAATACATGATTGGCCGGGTAAATGATACCTGCTTTTTGGGTTGTTATCTGCTTAAGCGTATTGCCCAGTACTTCCGTATGGTCAAGACCGATATCGGTAATTAGACATACTTTATCGGTTCGGTTAACGATATTTGTTCCGTCTAGCAAACCACCTAAGCCTACTTCAATAACAGCATAATCTACTCCTTGGCTAGCAAATTGCCAAAATGCAAAGGCGATCATTAATTCAAAATATGAAGGATGAATTTTGCTTTGGCCAACTATTTGCAAAAATTGGCTTAGAGCTTTACAAAAAGCAACTTCACTTAAAGGACGATGGTTGATTTGAAGCCGCTCATTAACCTCATCAACATGCGGCGAAACAGTCAACCCAACTTTTGATCCAGTACTTTCCAATAGTGCTGATACGTAGTAGGCTGTTGAGGTCTTGCCAGAGGTACCTGCAATATGTATTACTCTAAGATTGTTCTGCGGATTGTTCAAATATTCCATCAGGGACAACATTCGATCCAGAGTGTATGTGGTGCCAGCAGTGCTATGAAATTGATGCAATGTTGCCCGAGCTTGGCTGAAATTACTAATTTTCATCTTCGTCCCTTATTCTACACCTTAGAAAAATGATACACTTATATACGTTTTAATGATGTAGCCCCCTTAGCTCAGCGGATTAGAGCGTCTGTCTTCGGAACAGAAGGTCGTAGGTTCGAATCCTGCAGGGGGTACCAGCATAAGCATTATTTATCAATGATATAAATAAGCAATAGAATTACTGCAATGCCCCAAAATGCAGTCCAAAATTGTTGATATCTCTTTTTGGAAATATTTTTGTCTTCCCACTCAGGCCAGTAATTTAAATGCTGCTTAATAAAGAAGCCTTCTTTGCCGAATAAAAATATTAGGTGGATTGAAAAGTCATAAACAACCATTGCGAAAATGATATATATCAGAACTTTCATAACCTAAGCATACAACAGTTTGGTTCTAACCTCGTTAACTGTGCTGTACCAGCTAGGACTAACAGATATATAGAAACTCTGGACATTTTTGGTTTTAACCCAATAAGCTAGGATGCATCTGTAATTTCGTGTTCGAATCCTTTCAGCCCGATTAGATTTAGTTTAGATCCGGCTACCTTATACTCTTGCTATTGACTTTAGTTACTCTTTTAGTGTACACTTTAAGAGTAACTAAAGGGGGCATTCATTATGACAACTGCTACTGCTAAAAAGTTAAGAGAAAATCTCAGTGAATATCTTGACAGACTACAGCAAGGCGAGGAAATAATCATCATACGCCATTCTGAAGTAATTGGCGTGTTAAAACCCGCTCACGATTTACAAAAAACTAATGGCTCTAGTGTGGCAGCCATGCTTATCCGCAATAACAAGTTTTTTAAGAGCAATAAAAGCAAGGTAAATGAGCTGCTTGATACTAAGGAGCTCTACCACCAAGCCTTAAATGAGCAATATAAGTAATGACACGTTCACTAATTGATGCAAACATACTGCTTGAGATTTTGTTTGCCCGCAAGCTATCAGATAAATGCGAGCAACTTCTAAGCAATCCATCTAAAGAGTATACGATTAGCGTCTTAACACTCCACATTATCTGGTACATGGCAGAGCGTTATAAACTATCCCCTGAGAATATAGTTGATATGCTTTCAGTACTGACTATATTACCTATTACGGAACCGACAATTAGTCTCGCAAACATACGATATGATAAGAAAGACTTTGAAGATTGTTTACAGGCAGCCTGCGCCGAAACTAACGATTGCGAAGAAATAATTACTATTGATAAACATTTTAAGGAACACAGTCATACTAAATTGCCCGTAATAGTTGTTGGATAAGGTTTTGAAAGTCAAACTGATAACGTTCGAAGCACTACAAGCTCAACCGGAGTAAGCCCAAACCTACTTGGCGGTAGAGACAGAATTTAGCTAGTAAAGTCTTCGAATTTACCGCTAAACAGAGCATGTACGGGGTGTATAGTTCTAATCTAGCACGGTAGTTACTGTGCCAGACTTGGCAGAGGTGATACCTCAAAAGTCTCATGCCACCGCAGCAGTTCAGCCTTGAGGCGGTTCCAAGCGGAAACTGGAAGGTGTACCAATTATTGAATCGAGCTTGTTTTTGAAATTTTATGACTCTGTCCACAACTTATACACATCCCAAATAAAGTACTTGCAAATTAGAAAATGTAGGCATACACTACTTAATACCATCGTGAGGTGGTTGTCATCGAAAGATGATAGACAGTTATCAGCAATGGTTTCTGTCAGAGAAGAGCCCGGCAACGGGTTCTTTTCTTTTTCTGACACAAGTTATTACTTAGCCCTTTGAGGAACAATGTACAATTAGAGAAAGTCTGCGTCTGTAGCTCAGCTGGATAGAGCGTTGGTTTCCGGTACCAAAGGTCGGGGGTTCGAATCCCTTCAGGCGCACCAAACTGGACATCAGGTACGAAAAGCCATCATTTGAAAAAAGTGATGGCTTTTTCTTTTCTCTCCTCTCTGTTAAATAGTGTTCAAGTCCTCTCAAGCGAGTGCACTAGTCGGATTAGATTAGCGACGGGAGGAGTGATATAATTATGTACATGAGCGACAACGACGCAAACTACATCGGGGTACTTCTCGAAGAAATCCGTGGCCAAAACAAGGCGGTTCTTGAGGCAGTTGGTGATATGCAAAATCATGTAGCCAAAATCCCCTACATTGAAGAAACCGTAACTGAACTAAAAGAAGACATGAAAATCATCAAAGTTGCCATCACCGACGTGAGCAAACAGCAAAAAGACCACGAGCGTCGCATCACGCAACTCGAAGCAGCTTAAGCTATGTCTTTATCCTTCACTGCAAAAGCCCTCATAATCTGATCCAGCCAGCTAAGAAGGTGTTCGAAAGAAACTGCTTCAAGGGCACCACAGATTCTTTTAAAAGTTTGGTATTTGATTCCAATTTCCTCTTCAAGCGAAATAAGGCTGGGAATTTGACGTTTTGGAAGCGTTGCTTATTTCTTTAACTACAGCTATTATTTGTTCATAAGATCGTAGCCGAAGTCTTAGGGGTTACAAATTTTCTTCAGCCTAAAATAAATGATATATAAAAATCTACTTACTAAAACCGTTGAAGCTCCTGCAGAACTTCTAGATAAGGGTATCTCCCTTAGCGAACAGCTGGGGCATAATTTACCAACGTCCAAGGTTATAAAACGTAGTGGTGATTACTGGCGACTGCTCGGACCCGGCTTAACTACCGGAGCGTCAGATGACGATCCATCAGGTATAGCTACATACTCTCAGACAGGAGCCCAGTACGGTTTCCAGTTATTGTGGCTGGCAGCATTCACTTTTCCATTAATGGCCATCGTACAGGAAATGTGTGCCCGGATTGGTTTGGTGACTGGGCGTGGACTAGCTGGAGCTATTCGAGTTCATTTTTCCAAACGGATTCTTTTTTTCTGCACCCTACTTCTCTTTGCAGCTAACACATTCAATATTGGAGCAGATCTTGGAGCAATGGCCAAAGGAGCACAGTTGTTGAGACCAAGTCTCAACTTTCCACTAGTTGTCATAGGCTTTAGTCTACTCAGTTTAGTTTTGCAAATATTCACGCCTTATGTCCGTTACGCTAAATATTTGAAATGGCTAGCCATGGTTTTGCTGGCCTACATAGCTTCGGCTGTATTAGCACACCTTAATTGGAGCTCTGTTTTAAAACACGCTGTTCTACCGAGCATAACCTTTAATAAAAACCAATTGCTGCTGATCTGCGCAATACTCGGAACAACTATCTCGCCTTATCTGTTTTTTTGGCAAACATCACAAGAAGTTGAAGATCAGATCTCCAGTGGCAACACAAGTATTCGTTTACGACAAGCAGCCACATCTAAGACAGAAATTAAAAATATGCGGGTAGATGTCTGGTCGGGCATGTTTCTTTCCAATCTAGTAATGTTCTTCATTATCGCAGCTTGTGCTGGTCTTTTATTCACTCACGGTATTACCAACATTCAGACTACCTCACAAGCAGCAGAAGCTCTAAGGCCCTTTGCCGGTAATGCTACCTATTTGCTGTTTACTGCTGGAATTGTTGGCACTGGTCTACTGGCTATACCTGTAATGGCTGGAGCCAGTTCTTACGCTTTTGCAGAGAGTCTTCAATTGCGCGAGGGGCTTAACCGTAAGCTTAAACAAGCATATGCCTTTTACGGAATAATTATCTTTTCAATGCTTATAGGATTAGGTCTTAATTTTATTGGTTTGGATCCAATTAAAGCTCTGATTTACTCTGCAGTTGCAAATGGTATTGTGGCACCAGTAGTTTTGGTACTAATTGTTTTAATAAGTAGCAACCACCACATTATGGGAGAATGGAAGAACAAGCCACTGACAACATTTATTGGCTGGCTGGTGACAATCATGATGGCCATATCCGGAGTTGCGGCTATAGTCTCGTTGTTTCCATAAAACATCGTTGATCTCTGCGGATTATCTCGGAAAAAAGGCCTCGTCTAGCTGATATAATATAGGCTCATGGATCAAAAATCTGACCGACCAAAATATCGCAGTATTGATGGTTTTCTTAAATATACTGGTCAAAACCAGCCACGGCAGCGGCGCATGGTTAATAGAACTAATGATCAGCCAAATCTCAGCTCTAAGTCACAGACTATGCCGAGCATGAGTCAGCCAAAACTTGATCAACAACCTTTCCGTAAATATTATTCGCCTTTTGCTTCAAAGTTGGAGCAAAAGAGTCAGTTAAGCCCCAAAACGAAGACCAGATGGTCACTGAAAAAGAAAGTCGGACTTGGCTTTCTGGCCTTAATAATTGTCGGCATTGGTTTGGGGAGCTGGTACGGCTCGGATATTTTGAGAAACATTGACAAAATACTTCATGGTAACATCATATCTGATGTTCAGGCTCTGTTTAGCAACACTAAACTGAAGGGCGAAAATCAGGGTCGAGTCAATATCTTACTGGGCGGTGATTCAATTGGCGATCCCAATCATGGTGGTGCTCAGCTGATTGATTCTATAATGGTGGTCAGTATTGACACCAAAAACCATAATGCTTTTCTGCTCAGTATTCCTCGTGATACCTGGGTTGATATCCCTGGCAAAGGCCACCAAAAGATTAACTCGGCTGGTAATGACACTACTTTTAGCCAGGCTGGTTATCCATCTGGAGGAATGGGGCAACTTGAACAAATCATTCAGACTGACTTTGGCATACCAATCGATTACTACGCTCTTATTAACTACACCGCTTTTAAAGACACTGTAAATGCCGTCGGTGGTATTACGATTAATATCCAAAGCCCAGACCCAAGAGGGCTTTATGACCCAAACATCAACAAAACCGATGGTGGACCGCTTAAATTACCGAACGGTCAAGTTACCTTAAATGGTCAAACCGCTCTCAATCTGGCACGAGCCCGTGGTGATCCTTGCTATTGCGGTCATCTGGCTTACGGCTTTCCGCAAAGCGACTTTAATCGAACTCAACATCAGCGCCAAATGTTGAGTGCCTTAGCCCAAAAAACTAAAAGTTTAGGTGTATTAGCTAATCCCTTGAGAGTCAGCCAATTATTCAATGCCTTGGGCAACAATATTCAAACTGATTTTAGCCTTCAGGATGTGCTCCGTTTCGTACAGATCACTAAAGGCATTAATATCTCTAACTTGCAGTCTCTGAGTTTAAGTAGTAGTGGTCCAAACGCCTTACTCAAGGACTATATGGCTCCCGATGGCCAAGATGCCCTAATTCCGGCAGCCGGTATTGATAACTTTTCGCAGATTAAGCAGTACTATCAGCAGCTGACATCTGCCGATCCTGTAGTGCGCGAAGCATCAACTATTGCCGTACTTAACGCTTCTGACGTCGTAGGATTAGCCCACAAAGAAGCCGTTATACTACAATCTAAAGGTTTTCAGATTATTAGCATGGCCAACGCCAGTAGGCTCTATCCAGGATCGTTGATCATTGATTTATCAGATAACCAGAAGCCAGCTTCCAAACAACTGCTCCAGAAATTATTCGCTAAAAGTGCTTTAACGAGTAATTTAACCGGATCAAACGAAGCAGCTGAGGCGCAAGGCTATAGACTGATTTTGTTGTCGTCTTAGGGCAAGACTGGGATAAGTCAGTTAATTAGGTAGGGCTGAAAAGTGGCCTTTATTATTAATCCTTGTCCTTATCATTGACTATACCCCTTATGGTCATTACAATACTGGCTATAATATTTAAAAATGGGTGGGAAAAATGTATAGATTAAAACAACGAGGTTTCACCATTGTGGAACTGTTGATCGTCATCGTAGTCATTGGTATCTTAGCGGCAATGGTTATTACTACTTACACGGGTATCCAAGCCCGGGCTAGGGATGCCAAGCGGCAAACAGATATGAATGCTGTTCAGACACAGCTAGAGGCTTACTTTGCTCAGAATGGGAACTATCCGACATATGCAAATTTGTCTAGTTCTACATGGGATACGACTAACTTAAAGAG